>Ga0209163_1000086_pt1:5000-219517 | contig 219517 bp, 189 predicted proteins | sample MTBAKSrepl2MetaG_FD_187457 | JGI IMG/M metagenome (GOLD analysis project Ga0209163, IMG submission 187457) | Enrichment culture microbial communities om Arthur Kill intertidal strait, New Jersey, USA, that are MTBE-degrading - MTBE-AKS2 (Arthur... | ecosystem: Environmental >...
GGTGCCGCCCTTCTCGCTTGGGGGTTGCATCATCTATGGTGCTGAGCTAAAGAGAAAAATGCGCGCTGCAACTTTGTTTAAGAGGTGATCTTAGAAAATGGTATAGGAGATTAAACATGCTATCTCGTATCAAAAATTACCTGTGGATTGCGATCATCGTGGGTTCTTTTTATTATTTGTTGAGTCATCATTTCATTTTTACGAGCTGGAATTCTTTCGATATCCTGCCCAAACAGGAACTCACGCTAAAATATACATTTTTCAGCCTTAAACAGGCCAATCCAGAAAAGGTTTTGCGTATAGATGAATTGCGGGATGTCGGTATAGGAGACCTCATGGTCGAAAACGGGATGCTCACATTGGAACGATACGACGAAATCTTAAGAAAAATCGATTATCAATAATCAAATATAACCAACGCATATGGTTTTTTAGCATGGGGCCATCCGCTACCTGCTGGACTCAGAAAATGAATGTTTGCAGTTGGAGGAGAACACTATGTCCACATGAGCATCATTGGAAAGAGGTCGGCGGGGGATTGGGCGTGGTGGCCATTGGATTTCTTTGCCCCATACGTTCTAAATATACCGAAAGAACAAAGATCGTCGCAAACGGTTGAGTGAACAAGGTGCCGATAAACACTGAACTGCCAATCGACAATAGACCAATAAATAAAATTACCACGACGATATGATCGGCGATATTGCCCTGCACCGACATGTACCAACTGGTTTTTATGGCATCCATCAGCCCAAGTTTCTTGTCGGTCATCAATGGAAGCACGTACAGGCAGGCAAATGTAACCAGGCACGCAATTGCGATGCCGGGCAGGAAAAAAAGCTTAAAAAAACCGATTAAAATGAATAAAAACACAACAAATGAAAAAAGGAAGAGGGGTAAAAAGAGATGCAGGTGACTGAATAAGTCACCGATTTTCGGTTCGCGTCCATCTCGAACCAACAAGAGGAGAGAATAGACATACCCCGCCAATAGCACCGGTGCCAACAGGCCCATTGTCAGGACAGATACACCGATCATGACCAGTGTGGCGAGGATAAGCGGCGCAATGTGCTTAATACTCAGATGCCAGGCATTTTCAAGGTGACTTTTAAAATCCATAATGCAGTCCCTTTCGGATCTATGTTATAGGCAGTTGACGTATAGCACAGGCAGGGCAGAGAGAAAAGGATCTGCTGATTCCATCAGCGAACCCGATCGATTCAAAGGCACTGCCAGCGCAGCAGCCACCCATGAAAAATTGCGCTGCAGGTCAACTTATGAGCTTGCAAAGGTGAGCTTACAAAGGGTTGAAACAGTTTCATGTTTCTCGAATGTCGCGACTTGACGTTTGGTTATCAAGGCACAACCAAGACGCTCTTCAAGAACCTATCTTTCAAGTTTGAAAATCCTGGGTTCCACTCGCTGTTTGGTTCTTCAGGGGTCGGTAAATCCTCTTTGGCGCGTATTTTATGTGGACTGTTACGACCGGATAAGGGGGCGGTGGGCACCGAATCCATTAACTCTCCTCTATACGCACACAATTTAGAACGCTTACCCGGATGGTCGTCCATCGGCGCACACATCGAACGGATCACCCCGATTCACAATCAGGATAAAAAAGAGCTCTTGATTCGCCATTTCGGACTGTCGGCCCATTTGGGAAAAAGGTTTTCGCAGCTTTCATTAGGGCAAAAAAACCGGATCAATTTGTTGCGCTATCTGATTCAAGATTTCAATGCCTTGATCGTTGACGAGTGTCTGGCCAACGTAGACGAAAAATTGCGTGCCCGGATTTTGATCCATATCAAGGCGATGTTTAAGGATCGGTTATTTATATACATCAGTCATAACGTGATCGAGGTCGCCAGTTTTTGTCAACAGATATGGGTGTTGCGTGGGCCCGAAAGGGATGAACAGGCCGTCCTCGTGAGGGGGCAGGATTGCCGGGATCAGAAGTGTCTGGATCGATCATCCTTGCAGCAGACCATGTTGGAGATCATGAATGCTGCTTAGACGCATCTATCAATTTTTAATGATTTATCTGATCGGTCTGGCCATTCTTTTAATGATCAAATATGTGGTCCATCTGTCAGACTATGTGATACCCAGTCTGGGAATCCTGCTCAAAACATTTGGGGGAATCTCGTCGACGTACGTCCACGACGTGTTCAACACACTCTGTGTGGCCATCATCGGGCAAATTTTTTCGATCATGCTGGCCTTTATGGTCGGTATTTTGGGCCGAAAGACCACCTGGCTCGGAAGCCTGATTAAAGTAGCGGCCTACAACATTCAAGCGTATCCTATCGTGGCGCTGGCGCCCATTATTTTTATCCTGCTGGGCGATGGCTTTTTATCGAGGCTTTTGATTGCTGCCATGATTTGCTATTTTCCCTTGCTATTGTCCGTGGTCGGCATACTGGCCGAACCGATTACCGAGGTTGAACATTTCTATCAACAAACCGGCCGGATGCGTTGGCAACTCGAAGTCAAAATCCGGGCATTTGAAAATCTGCCAAAATTGACGACCGTCATTGCGGGGAGTGCCACCCTGGCCATGGCTGGCACTATCGTCGCCGAGTTTATCGCTGCAAACGCAGGCATTGGCTATAGTATCCGTATCGCCCTATATCAAAGTGATCTTTCGAAAATCCTAGTAGCCCTTTTTATGATAGGGATCACATTGTCCGTATACCAGGGCGCATTGGAAATAGCCGGACGGCTGGTCAAAAGCGTATGGGAGCAATAACTAGAGGTTTATGGTGATCGGCATACGCTCTGTTTTTCCATCGCACATTGACCGATTTAAACGCTTGCTATCCATTATAGTAGCGTTAGGTGTAGCTTTTTCAGTATTGGATCTGGCTATCGCCCAGGAACGCATTACCTACCGCTTGAAATGGCTGATCAACATGTCCACGGTCGGCGATATCGTTGCAGTTCACCAGGGTTGCTTCGATGAGCAGGGGTTGACCGTCACCCTTAAATCCGGTGGCCCGGAAAGGGACGCGATTCGCGATCTGGAGTTGGGACATGCTGATTTTGGTGTGGCTTCGGGAGATCAGGTGATTCAGGCGATATCCAAAGGATCTCCGGTAGTGGTGATCGCCCAGTTGTTCCAGAAGAATCCATTGCAATGGGTTTATTTCAAGGACAAAATTCGCATCGACGGGTTAAACGATCTCAAAAACAAGACCATCGGGGTAACTTTCGGAAAAAATGATGAGATCATTATGCGTACCCTGCTGGTCAAGTCGGGATTATCCGAACGGCAGGTCCGGCTGTATAGCGTGCGTTTGGATTATACTCCGTTTTACAAAGGTGTAGTCGACCTATGGCCTGTCTATATCAATACGCAGGGTGTTGAAATCGGGCACAAACTCATGGCAACAGGTGCATCCATTGCTTTTCTGGATCCCGAGTCGTATGGGGTCCTTTTTGTCGCCAATTCAGTGGTAACATCCAAACGATTGCTCGAAGAACATCCTGAACGGGTGCATCGATTCATAAAAGGCCTGATCAAAGGCTGGACCACTGCGGTCGAAGGCACCGACACCGATCGGATCGTCAATGATGTCAGACAATATGACCGCGATACATCCCGTGATCTTCTTTTCGCTCAGCTGGAGCAGACACGCGCATTGGTCAAACCCGATAAAACCTTATCTGTTGGTCGGATCAATGTCCCTGCATGGGAGCAGACGGAAACGATCATGTTGGCCAATCAACAGATCGATCGGCCCGTGAATGTAGGGACTCGTTTGAGGCTTGAGTTCGTAGAGTGATTTTATGGCATCTTGCTATCGGAAGGATATTTTTTTTTGAGATGGTGGTCTAATTCTGCAGAACGCATGACGAAAATGGCGGTGTTGAGATAGGTGTCATATTCAAGCATGCGTTGTGTCTCTTTTTCCAGCCACACATACCGTTCCACGCCGACCCTGTTCTGGGTGCCTGGGCCGTATTTCGAAAAAAGCGCATCTCTCAGTCGATGAAATCCGATAGATCCATCGGCCCACATCACGATTGAATAGAGTTGGTCTTCCCAAAATCCGTATACCAATCCGTCTAATGGCGCTCCGCTGATCGACAGGGGATGCTCCGGGCGCCAGTATTGATCGATGCCGCCAAAGATCGGGTCGGTCTTGATTTTTTCAAGGCCCTGGATTGCGGCCGGTTTCATGCGCCAGGAGATGTTTTCCAGGCCGGTGCCAAGTGCCGAGTGGTCTCGGCGGGAAAATGGGCGATGGTTGCGCTCGGTCAGAGGGCGGCGCCCATTATATTGAGCTTGTTCACTGCTTTCCATATCATCTGCTGAATCGGGCATCCGGTAAGAAACGTTGTTTTCTTCAAAGCCGGTCGTTTTGGGACGAGAAGCCGTGACCGTTCCGCCCCCTCTATTGAGTACATCCTTCTCCCGGATGATCGAAACGACTTCCTCCTTCGCGACGCTCACCAGCAATCCATGCATGTTGAAACGAATCTTGCCATTTTCCTCCCAAATGCGATCAGATGAAAAGCGTTCGCCGCTTTTCAATACCAACTCATCCGCGTGACCGATGGAGATGGTTATGATTGTCAGGAACAAAAGCGACATTCTTATGGTTGTATTTTTTCGCATGCGAGGATGGCCCGGTAGCTGATATATTTAATCGAAGGTCCCCAATTTATTGATCATTGTTTGACAAATTCGATTTGAACGACATCTCCCTTGAGTTGGGCACGAAAACTGCCTGAGCTAATCGATTCTGGTAATGGTATAAGATGCTGAAATTGTGAATTTTGTTTTGACTGTAGGGAAAAGGATTCATTTTTCGGATGAATGCCAATTCTTTCCCCTCGAATGACCAGTTTTTTGTCCAAAATAGCAAGGTGAAGGCTTTCTTCCTTAATGATGGTCAAGGCCACTTCAATGGTCATTCCCTCGGCCGTTTCATAAACTGCGATCCCCGGCGGCTTGGTTCCGGATAGGGAGGGGCGCTGAATTTCATTTGTCCGGCGACTGTAACTAAAAACATTTGAGTGACTGGATATCGGGCGCCATCCACAGAGCGTCACCCTGCGGTACAAGGCTGCTGACGGCCCAAAAGCGGTGTCAAAGAATTTATCGACCGATTGCTCGAAGTTGTTGGATGCATAGCGTAAATCCAGTTTCATCGATCCCATTCTCAATCTCCTTGTGAGGTTCCGTTCGCTACTACTCATAAATCGGCCTGACGGTGACAAACTTGAGGCGCACAAGGATAAAAAAAATGGGCTAGGGTTAAAATATACCTAATAATTTTAATTATATCATTTTGATAGCAAGAGAAGGGAATGGGCTTCGGTGGACAGTGCCCTCAGAAGTCGATCAGTCCCGTGTAGCTATGGGGCGTCAATGCCGACAACTCCTCTTTGACTTCAGGGGGTACATCCAAGGTGCCGATAAAATCGGCAATGGCCTGGGCATCGATCGTGGTGTTGGTTCGGGTGAGGTCCTTGAGTGCCTCGTAAGGTTTTGGGTATCCTTCCCTGCGCAAAATGGTCTGAATCCCTTCTGCAACCACGGCCCAGTTATTGTCCAGATCCTTGTCAATGGCCGTTTCATTGAGGACCAATTTGGCCAGCCCTTTTTGGATCGATCGGAAGGCGATGAGGGTGTGTGCCAATGGGACGCCCAAATTCCGGGTGACGGTCGAATCGGTCAAATCGCGCTGAAGCCTGGAAATGGGCAACTTGGCGGATAGATGTTCAAGCATGGCGTTGGCAACGCCCAGATTGCCCTCTGCATTTTCAAAGTCGATGGGGTTGACTTTGTGGGGCATGGCCGACGACCCGACCTCATCCTTTTTTATCTTCTGTTTAAAGTAGTCCATGGACACATAGGTCCATATATCGCGGCACAGATCGATGAGAATCGTGTTGATGCGCTTGAGGCTGTCACAAAATGCGGCAAGATGGTCATAGTGTTCGATCTGGGTCGTCACCCGGCAGCGTGACAACCCGAGGATGTCGTTGACGAAATGATTGCCGAAGTCGATCCAGTCGACTTCTGGATAGGCCACCAGATGGGCATTGAAGTTGCCGGTCGCGCCACCGAATTTGGCCGAAAAGGGGATGTGGGTCATCAATTCGTATTGCTGGGTCAATCGATCGACAAAGACGAAGATCTCTTTTCCAAGACGCGTCGGAGAGGCGGGTTGTCCATGGGTGCGGGCCAGCATGGGGATTTTTTTCCATGCCAGCGCCTTTTCGGTCAAATCGGCCGTAACGGCTTGAAGTCCAGGCGATAGGTATTGATGCCAGCACTCCTTCAGTGCCAACGGCATGGCGGTATTGTTGATATCCTGGGAGGTGAGCCCGAAATGGATAAACTCACTGAAAGGGGACAAACCCAAGACACTGAACTTTTCCTTGAGAAAATATTCCACCGCCTTCACATCGTGATTGGTGACCCTCTCGATTTCTTTGACCCTTTGGGCATCGTTCAGGCTGAACGTCAAATAGATGTCTTGCAAGGAGGACAACAATCGCTTGTCGATCTGCTTCAGCTGGGGCAGGGGCAGCTCACACAAGGCGATAAAATACTCGATTTCCACTCGAACCCGGTATTTGATTAGTGCGCTTTCCGAAAAATAGGCCGATAAGGCCTGGGTCGTGCCTCGATAGCGTCCATCCACCGGAGAAATGGCTTCCAAAGGAGTCAGCGTCATATCGATTCTCTCTTTGTCTGTTTCATTTCGGCTGCAAACCGGTCTCTATGAATTTGCCGCCACTTCAGATCATATTCCGACCCTGGTGTAAAGTGGTTTCCGTAGGGCTTTAAACTCTGTTTGACAAGGACCTTGCAGGTGTTCAATATTCGGTTATTCAGGAAAGGGGGGATATGCCCGATGGGGTATGTGTTCGATTTTCAAGATGCACGTGAATACGAACAGTGGGCAACCCTCGAGCACAACCGCCGCGCCGCACGTTTGGAACATCAACTGATGTTCGACCTGCTGGAACCTTCGCCGAACGAGTCTGTATTGGATATTGGCTGCGGTTCAGGATTGAGTACGAGGCCCTTGGTGGAAATGGGGTTGAACGTCACCGGAGTCGATCCATCCCCTTATATGCTCGATCTTTGCTTTGCAGCCCTTCAGAACCGAGTGGAATTGTACCGCGGATATGCTGAGGATTTGCCCTTTGGCGACAATTCTTTCAACTACGCCATATTCTTCATCGCCCTTGAATTCGTAGACGATCCGATGAAGGCCATCGAAGAGGCCTGCCGGGTGGCCAAGGACAAGGTTTTTTTTGGGCTTTTAAATCGGTTTGCCATCAATGGCACCCAGCGCTGGCGTGGGCCAGGCGTCTTTTCCCAAGTCCGTTTTTTCAGTCCCTGGAAACTGAAAAAAATGATTCGCTCAGTGGCCGGCAACGTGCCGGTGGCATGGCGCACGGCATGCCAGTTTCCTTATCACACCACTCGCATGATGGAACATTTTGAACGATCGGCCATTTTACAACGCTGCCCATTCGGTGCATTTGCCGGTCTGACGGCCACCCTTATCCCCAGGTTTCGCACACGACCGTTGGCGATCCGCTATCGACCGAAAAAGGTGCCTCGCGTGATGACCGGATCCGCCCCGGTGGGGCCGGCCACCTTCGATCATTCATGCAGGGGAAGGTGTCGCCGACATGGTCATGCCGGCGGTCCGGAACCAGGAGCGCGTCATGAAAGCCTGTCTCTATGAAGCGTTGGAAGATCAGGTCGTCCGGTGCCATTTATGTCATCATCATTGTCTGATCAAACCGGGTCATAGAGGGATCTGCCAGGTGCGTTTCAACGATGAAGGGCGGCTCTTCTCCATGGTATATGGCCGCCTCATCGCCCGCCATGTCGATCCCATCGAAAAAAGCCTTTGTTTCATTTTTTCCCGGGCAGCCGCGCCTACTCCATCGCTACGGTGGGATGCAACTTCCGTTGCCGATTTTGCCAGAATGCGGACATCGCGCAGATGCCCCACGACCGTGATGGACTGATCCTCGGCACTGCCTTTGCTTCTGGGGATATCGTCGATGATGCCATTGCGAAGGGATGCTCAAGTATCGCTTATACATACACTGAACCCACCGTTTTCTTTGAATTTGCCATGGACACGGCCAAGCTGGCAAAGACCGCAGGCTTGAAAAACGTCTTTGTCACCAACGGATATATGACCGCCGAGGCGTTAGATATGGCCGCCTCCTGCCTCGACGGCGCCAACGTGGACCTGAAGGCATTCAGCGACGATTTTTATAAAAACTACTGCGGCGCCAGCCTCGATCCGGTCAAAGCTACGTTGAAGCGACTGAAGGCCATGGGAGTGGTGTTGGAAGTCACTACGTTGATTATCCCCGGATTAAACGACAACCCCCGGGAACTCAGTGAGCTGGCTCAGTTTATCGCCGGAGACCTCGGGTCGGAGACGCCATGGCACATCAGCCGATTCCATCCAGCCTACCGTTTGACCGATCGGTCGAGCACGCCCGTCAGCACATTGAGCCTTGCCCATGACATCGGTAAAAAAGCAGGCCTTCAGCATGTGTACATCGGCAACGTGTTTACCGAAAAAGGGGAGAACACCTGGTGCGCCAACTGCAACGCCCTGTTGATCGAACGCTGGGGGTACACGGTCAAACTCAACCAGATCATCGAGGGACGATGTCCGATCTGTGAAGCGCCGGTTTACGGTGTCGGCGTGTCGGGTGACGGGTGGGAAGGATAGACAGAGAGATGGACAGGCGCCCTCGCGCTTCAGATGTGCTTGACCGGGCGGGGAGCACCGATGGCAGGCCATCAATGGGGGAATTGACGGGCTATTGCGCGGTAATAATCGGCCTCATCGTCACGGCCACGTTTATGGCACCCTTCCGCATAGATGCGGCATTTCTGTTCGAGCACCCTACAGGCGGCCTGACGCTCTTCGTTTGACAATACCCCTTTGAGCAGCATCCGTGTAATCGAGCGGATGCGATACTTGTCCAGTTCCGGCAATCGCGACAATTGATCGGCGTGACCGCCTCTCTTGACCACCAGCGGAACAGAGATTAAATGAACGGGATATTTCCACGTAATGCGAAGCCACAGGTCGTAATCTTCACACGCCGCCAGTTCCTCGTCGAAGAGGCCCACTTCGTCCAGAAGAGACTTGCGCATCATGACCGCCGAAGGGCTGATGAGGCACAACGGCAGCGACGCCTGGAAAATCATGCCCGACAATTTTCGATGGCGGCGCTTGGGATTGACACGGACGCCGTTTCGAATCCAGATCTCTTCTGTTTGACAAATCAGGGCTTGCGGGGTTGCTTTAAAAAAATCGACCTGGGCAGCCAATTTTCCGGGCAACCAGTAGTCGTCTGAATCGAGCAGGGCGATCAAATCGCCGGATGCGGCCTGGATACCGCGGTTGCGTGCGGCACTCACCCCAGCATTCGGCTGAAACGACACAGTGATCCGGTCTCCGTAGGATGCCAGAAGTCGGCTGGTATGATCGGTGGAACCATCATCCACGACGATCAGTTCAAAATTCCGGTAACTCTGAGCCAAAACGGAATCGAGGGCCTCTTTCAGCAGGGAGGCCCGATTGTAGGTCGGCACGATGACCGATACCTGAGGGAATGATCCGTTTTGACCAAAATCGGGGGTGGAGGTTGACATGTAGTATCGATTAGACCTATTTTCTGAAAATTGGGCAATTAAAACGCCGGCGTGATTGCTTATAAACTGCACCGAAATCCGTGTCAAACGAGGCACCGGAAGGTTCCCGCCGATGACAATCCTATTTCATCGGGCGGGTTGAGCCGGCAGTAACGCTAAACTTGTTGAATATCTATCTATAAAAAAGATGAATGAAATGATCGTCTGTTAATGCCATTCACATTAGAAATGTCGCCTTTGGCAACGTCACCGATTCGATCCATCGATGCGATGGACGATGAGACCATACGAACAGACAGGAGGGTTTTATGAAAAAAGTTTTAATTCTTATAGCTTCGATTTTTCTCATGTTCATGTTGGCCGCTTGCGGCGGTGATAAAAAGGCCGATGCCAGCAATGCCGGGGACGCCGGCGACAAGGCGGCCAAAACGGCTTATGTAACCATCGGAACCGGCGGAATCACCGGTGTATACTATCCCACCGGCGGTGCGATCGCCAAGATGGTGAACAATAAAAGAGATCAATACAACATCAGGTGCACGGTTGAGGCCACCGGCGGTTCGGTGTTCAACGTCAATGCCGTCATGGCGGGCGATTTGGAATTGGGCGTCGTTCAATCCGATCGCCAGTACCAGGCCATCAAAGGCATGGCCGAATGGCAGGAAAAAGGACCCCAAAAAGATTTGCGGGCGGTCTTCAGCATCCACCCCGAGTCGGTCACCCTGGCCGCGGCCGTCGATGCAGGTATAAAAGAGATTCGTGATTTGAAGGGCAAGCGCGTGAACATCGGTAACCCGGGCTCGGGTCAGCGCCAGAATTCCATCGATGCGCTGCAGGCAGCCGGTTTGAACTACGAGACCGATTTGCAGGCAGAGAGCGTAAAGGCGGCCGAGGCACCGGGATTGCTCCAGGATGGCCGCATCGACGCCTTCTTCTACACCGTCGGACATCCCAGCGGTGCTTTTAAAGAGGCCACCGCCGGCGTCCGGAAGGTGCGCTTCGTACCCATCAACGGTATAGATGAGCTGTTATCCAAGTATCCTTACTACGCCAAGTCATACGTGCCTGTGAAGGAGTACCCCGGGGCCGAAAATGAAGGTGACGTCGAAACGTTCGGCGTCAAGGCCACTCTGGTGACCTCTGCCAAGGTGCCGGACTATGTCATTTATGCCGTGACCAAGGAAGTCTTTGAAAATTTCGAGGAGTTCAAAGGGCTTCATCCGGCCTACGGCGTATTGACGAAAGAAGGCATGCTCCAAGGCCTTTCCGCAGAGATTCATCCCGGCGCCATGAAGTATTACAAGGAGGCCGGATTGATGTAATGGTCCAAGAGACCTATGAAGGGTCGCAACCTTTGGCGAATCTTCCAGGAGGAAAATGAGCGACAGAGACCGGCTTGCAGCGAACCCAGAGGAAAATGATTCCATAGACGATGGTTTGGACCGGGCCAAGCGGCTGGCGGAAAGAGAAGAGGGACTTTACGGCCGCCAGCCGCAGGACTGGACGCGTTTTATCGTTCCAACTGTCGCTGTGGCATGGAGCCTTTTTCAACTTTCCATCGCCAGCTGGTTGATTATCGATTCCACTTACGCCCGCGCCATCCACCTGGCGTTTGCCTTCTTGATCGTTTTTCTAAACGTGCCGATATTGAAAAGAGAGCTCGGGAAGCTCTCTTTTCTTTCGGCCCAGCATCGTATTTCGCCGCTTGATTTTTTTCTGGCCATCATAGCGGCTCTATCAGCCCTTTATATCGCCCTGGACTACGAGGGCCTGGCCATGCGTATCGGCGCCCCCAGCACCTTGGATTTGATCGCCGGGGCCGTACTGGTCATCGTGCTGCTCGAGGCCTCCCGGCGGGTGATCGGCCCCGCGCTGCCCATCATTGCCATAGGGTTCATCCTGTACGCCTTCCTTGGACCGTATATGCCTTCCGTCATTGCCTTCAAAGGGGTTTCCCTCAATCGCTTCCTGGGTCAGATGAGCATGTCGACCGAGGGGATTTACGGCATTCCCCTCTATGTGTCGGCGCGCATCGTTTTCTTGTTTGTGCTTTTCGGCGCCATGCTCGATCGCGCCGGCGCCGGGCGCTATTTCATTCAACTGGCACTCTCCATTCTCGGAGGCTTCAAGGGGGGGCCGGCCAAGGCCGCAGTGGTGGGCAGCGGGTTGTCGGGACTCGTATCGGGCTCGAGTATCGCCAACATCGTGACCACCGGAACCTTTACGATTCCGCTGATGAAAAAGGTGGGCTATCCACCTAAAAAAGCCGCGGCCATCGAAGTGGCCGCAAGTACGGACGGACAACTAATGCCGCCCATCATGGGAGCGGCGGCCTTCATTATCGCCGAATATGTCAACGTGCCGTACATCGAGGTGGTCAAGGCGGCCGCCATCCCAGCGTTTGCCTCCTATGCGGCCCTCTTGTTCATCACCCATATCGAGGCCTCCAAGCTGGGACTCACCGGTATGCCCCGGAGCGAATTGCCGCCTTTCTGGAAGACCCTCATGTCGGGCGCACACTTTCTGTTTCCCCTGCTCATGCTGCTGTACGAATTGATCGTGGTGCGCCACACCCCGGACACAGCTGCGTTCAACGCGATATGGGTCATGGCCATCGTCATGTTCGCCCAGCGTCCCATCCAGGCTTTCTTGAGAAAGGAACCTCTGCTGCCCGGCTTTGTCAGAGGGTTCGTCGATATCGTTCAGGCGCTGGTCGGCGGTGCACGTAACATGGTGTCGGTCGCATTGGCCACTGCCGCGGCCGGCATCATCGTGGGCGTGGTGGCCATGGGGCTGGGCAGCCGTATCACCGAAGTGGTCGCGATCATTTCGGGCGGCAACGTTTTCTTGATGCTGATCATCACCGCCATCGCCAGCTTGCTTATCGGCATGGGGCTGCCCACCACTGCGACTTACATTGTCATGGCCAGTCTGACGGCCAAGGCCCTGGTGATCGTCGGCGCGCAAAACGACTTCATCGTCCCGCTCATGGCCGCGCATCTGTTCTGTTTTTACTTCGGCATCCTGGCCGACGACACCCCTCCGGTGGGGCTGGCGGCTTACGCCGCGGCCGCAATTGCCAAATCACCACCCATTCCCACCGGCCTGCAGGGATTCATGTACGATATCCGCACGGCCATCCTGCCCTTCATGTTCATCTTCAATGCCGACCTGATTCTGGATGGTATCACCAGTTGGCCATTGGGGTTGCTCATTTTCGCAATGGCCTGCATCGGCAACTTCGCCTTTGCATCCGCGACCCAGGGTTGGTTGATTACCCGCAACAAAGTATATGAGATTCCAATTTTTCTTTGCGTGACCTTCATATTGATGCAGCCGAAATATGTGGCCCAGTGGATCGGATTTCAGCACAGTCCCTACTGGACCTATTTGATCGGCCTTGCGATCATGGGGGCGTTATATCTGTCCCAACGCTGGCGCCAATCCAGGCACGCCGCCTGACCATGGAGTGGTATTGACCCGTTCGTGTCCTTGAGGTGGTTGTGGCTATACGTGGATTCAGGACCAAGATCGCATTCCATGTGGTGTTGCTGGTGTTCTTGTCGGCGCTGATCGCCGACATTCTCGTGGTGCAGGTTCTCCAGGGCTTCGTTGTTCGCCATCGATTGGATCAGCATAGCGCCATACTGGAAAGTGCCGCCCGGCAGGCGTTGCTTGACTTGGAACAACCGATCGACGCAGTGGATTCAGAGGTTCGTCGGCAGCTTCCCGAAATGCTTGCGCATGATGATTTTTCGGCGGTTGCCATTGTCGATCGCAACGGCACCCTGCGATTTGAAAAAGGCCAACAGAGCCATTCCCCGGAGCGCATCCGGAGGGCCGTCGATTCGGCGCTGCACACCGGAAAGCCCTGCAAAGAGGCATTGGGATTGATGTGGGCCGTTTTCTGGTGGAGCGCTTCGGACGAATTGGTGGCCGTTCCTCTCCATAGCGGCGGGAGGGTTTCAGGAGCCGCGGCAGCGGTCGTACCATTGGCGCCTCTATACGCCAAATTGCGTCAATACAACAAACCGGTCCTCTATTACATTCTGCTGAACAGCATCATATTATCCGCCGTAGGCCTGTATCGCATATTCCGAATCTATCTGCATCCGATCGACCGCATCGTCCGGCAGGCGGACGAATACAGTTCCGACGAAGATCTTTTTTTCACCTTCAGACGCGAGGACAACGAACTCAATCGGCTCTCCTCGGCGCTGAATAGAATGCTGAAGCGAATCGCGGAAGATCAGCAGAAGCTCAAGGCGAGCGTCGTATCCCTGGCAAAGGCCAATCAGGAACTCAAGGAGGCCCAGAACGAGATCGTGCGTGCCGAAAAGATGGCCTCCGTCGGTCGACTGGCCGCCGGCATCGCCCACGAAATCGGAAACCCCATCGGCATTGTGCTCGGTTATATGGAGTTGATCAGACAGCCGGATCTGGCACCCGAAGAACTCAAGGATTTCAGCCTGCGTGCCGAAAAAGAGATCCAGCGCATCAACACGATTATCCGTCAGTTGCTGGATTTGGCACGTCCCAAAAAGAGTGAACCTCAGCAAATATCGGTCCACGCGGTTCTCGAGGAGATCGCCAGCGTCATGGGAACGCAGCCCTTGATGAGCGGAATAGAAATTGATTTGAAACTCGAAGCCGAGCATGACATCCTCATGACCAACGCCGAGCAGTTGCGTCAAGTCTTTCTCAACTTGCTTCTCAACGCAGGCGATGCCATCGCCGATGTTCACGAGTTGACGCAAGGCCGCATCGGGATCCGAACCTGGAACGAAACACCACCGAGTTTGCATCAGGCGCTGGGCATTCGATTCGAGGACAATGGCAAGGGTATCTCCCCGGATCAGATGGATAGCGTTTTCGATCCCTTTTACACCACCAAGGAGCCGGGTAAGGGGACGGGATTGGGCCTGGCCGTCAGTTATATGATCATTCAAAAGATGGGGGGTACGATTTCGGTGGAGAGCCGGGAGAACAGCGGCACTCGGTTCACGATTTTTCTGCCGCTGGAGCCCACCAGTGCTGCTCCCCAGAGAGAGGCGTAGATTCTTAATCACGCTAAAACTGCATCGGATGTCATGCGTTTATGATGAACAACAATACGCCAAAGAGTGCTCGATCCAGTGTGCTGATCGTCGATGACGAAGAAAACATGCGCCACATGCTGGCCAGTATGCTCAAGCGGGACGGTTTTATCGTTGAAACCGCGGAGAACGGAGAAGCCGGCATCGAGGCGCTGAAAAGCCACCCGTACGATTATGTGCTGTGCGATATCAAGATGCCGAAAATGGACGGCATGACCTTTCTTAAAAATGCCAAACTGCTTTCCGATACGACCACCATCATCATGATGTCGGCCTACGCGACCATCGATCTGGCCGTAGATGCCATGAAGCTGGGCGCCTATGATTTCATTTCCAAGCCGTTTAAAAGCGACGAGATCAAGCTGGTGATCGAAAAAGCAGCGGAGCGGGACCGCCTGAAACGGGAAAACGTGATGCTCAAGGAGCAAGTGCGCCGCTTCGAGGGGCAATACCGTTTCGGCCATCTGTTGGCCAAAAGCCGGGCCATGCGGGATGTTTTCGAACTGGCGGCCAAAGTCGCACAGTACAATACCACCGTGTTGATCGTCGGTGAAAGCGGCACGGGCAAAGAGTTGGTGGCGCGCGCCATCCACCGGGCCGGACCGCGCCGCGATAAACCCATGGTGGCCATCAATTGCGGCGGAATTCCCGAGGCGTTGCTGGAGAGTGAAATGTTTGGCCATGCCAAAGGCGCCTTCACCGGGGCCGATCGGTCCAAACGAGGCCTGTTTGAAGAGGCCGACGAGAGCACCCTTTTGTTGGACGAAATCGGCGAAATGCCCGTTTCACTCCAAGTCAAGCTGCTTCGGGTGTTGCAGGAGAGCGAGATCCGACCCGTTGGGCAGACCGTCAGCCGCAAAGTGAATGTGCGTGTTATCGCTGCAACTTCGCGCAATCTGCCGCAAATGGTCGCAGACGGCGAGTTCAGGGAAGATCTATTCTATCGGCTCAACGTGTTGACCATCGAGTTGCCGCCGTTGCGCGACCGGATCGAGGATATTCCGCTTTTGTGCCAGCACTTTATCGAAAAATTCAACCAACGCCTCGAGCGGAACGTAAAAGGCATCGAACCCGAAGCCATGTCTTTGCTGTTGAAACATCGATGGCCGGGCAACGTACGCGAATTGGAAAACGCCATGGAAAGGGCCATGGTCCTGTCGGCGGGAAACCAACTGGCGCTTGACAATTTTTCTTTTGCCAGTTCCGCACCGGATGCCAAACCACCGATCGAGCAGTTGTTCGAAGGCTATTCGATCAAGGAGGCGCAAAAACAGATGGAAAACGCCATGATCGTCAAGGCGCTCAAGGCAACCGAGGGGAATCGAACGCATGCCGCACGTCTTCTGGAGATCAGCCATCCCTCCTTACTCAGCAAAATGAAGGCGTACAAAATAGACCTTTGAAAACAAAATCGGCCGAAAAATTTCTCTTGTTCTGGGGTCGCCTCGAAAAGCGGTTCCTACCGGAATACGTTTGGCAAAGCGATCCACTGACGTTCTGGCGCGAACGCGTTCTGTTCGTCATGTGTTTTATCGCCAGTGCGTTCGGGCCATTGGCCTTGATCCCTTCACTTCTTCTCGCCTTCAAGGAGGGGTTGTGGAGCGTCATCGCCATCGATTCCTGCGCCTATGTCATGATCGTGGCGGTCCTGCTCGGCCGCAAGTGGCCGCTTAAAGTCCGAGGCTACATCGCCTGTCTCATTCTCTACTCACTGGGAGCAGGCTTGTTGTTTATTTTAGGACCGGTGGGCGCCGGGTATATCTGGCTGTTCGGTACATCGGTGATGATCAGCACGATTATCGGCCTGGAAGCGGCCATTTGGACCCTTGTGCTCAACGCATTGACCCTTTTCGGCGTATCGGTTTTCATTCATTTCGCGAGCCCGTCATGGTCCCTTCAACTCGAGAACGCGCAGGAGAAATGGATCGTGATGATCGGCAATTTTCTCCTTCTCAATGCCTTTGTCACCATTACCACTGCGTTCATGCTCAACGGTCTCAAAAGAGTTTTCTTAAAGGAGCAGGAGATCAGCGCCAACCTGCGGCAAAGCGAGGAGCGCTACCGTATTGTGGCCGATTTCAATTATGACTGGGAGTACTGGACGAGTCCGGAGGGAACGCTCGAATATGTATCGCCATCGTGTGAGCGGATCACCGGTTACAAGGTGGATGAATTCATGCAGGACCCCGGTTTGATGCTCGCCATCGTCCACCCCGAAGACAGGGAACGGGTGGCCAGGCATTTGAGGTCCGACAAAACCGACCGATGGGAAACCGGTTCTCTGGACTTCAGAATCACCACGACAAAGAATACCATCAGATGGATCAACCATGACTGCCAGGCGGTCTATGGCCATGATGGTGCGTTTCTCGGCCGGCGCGCCAGCAATCGCGAAATCACCGAACGAAAGCAGATCGAAGAAAAACTTCGGCTGCACCACGAACGTTTCGTCACCGTTCTGGACAGTATCGATGCGGCCATCTATGTGGCCGATCTTCAAACCCATGAAATACGCTTCATGAACCGGCACATGATTGAAATTTACGGGCAGGATATGACCGGCAGCATATGCTGGAAGGCCATCAGGCGGTTGTCGGGGCCTTGTCGTTGGTGTCAGCCCCAAGGGGAAGGCGAGTTCGGTGAGTTTGCCGGTGTGCACGTCTGGCAAGAGCAAGACCCTCACACCAAAAGATGGTACGTCAATCATGACCGGGTGATTAAATGGACGGATGGAAGGCCGGCCAAACTGCAAATCGCCACCGACATCACCGAACTGAAAAAGATGGAGGCAGAGCTGCGTCAATCCCACAAGATGGAGGCCATCGGGACCCTCGCCGGCGGCATCGCCCATGATTTCAACAATATTCTCTCCTCCATTATCGGATTCACGGAGTTGGCGCTCGATGATGTCGAGAAAGGTACGCTGCTGGAAGATAACCTGCGGCAGGTATTGACTGCCGGCAATCGGGCCAAAGATCTGGTCAAGCAGATTCTGGCCTTCGCCCGGCAGTCCGATGAACAGGTCAAGCCGATCCAGGTGAGCGCCATCATCAAGGAGGCGCTTAAACTCATCCGCTCCTCGATCCCCACGACCGTTCAAATTAATTCCCACATCCACAGCGATTCACTGATCATGGGCAATCCGAGCCAGGTGCACCAATTGGTCATGAATCTTTGCACCAATGCGGCGCATGCCATGGAGAAAGGCGGCGGACGGCTTGAGGTGGGGTTGGAAGACGTTCATCTTTCCCATGACGGTTCCGAAGAGCGCGGCTATCTGGCGCCGGGCGATTATCTTCGCTTGACGGTTTCCGACACCGGAATCGGTATTCCGGAGGAGATGCTCGATTCGATTTTCGAACCCTTTTTTACGACCAAAGCGCCGGGTGAAGGCACGGGAATGGGGCTGGCCGTGGTACACGGCATCGTGGTGGCGTACGGGGGCCGCATCGATGTGGCAAGCACTTTGGGGCAAGGAACGACATTTACGATTTATCTTCCAGTCTCCAGCAAGCGCACGTCAAGAGAGATTGAACCGGTGGAAGCGTTGCCGTACGGAAATGAACGCATCCTATTCGTCGACGATGAACTTACCATCGCAAAAATGGGCGCCCAGATCCTGGAACGTCTCGGTTACCAGGTTACCACCCGCACCAGCAGTGTCGAAGCACTGGCGTTGTTCCGATCCCGTCCCGGCGATTTCGATCTGGTGATCACCGACATGACCATGCCCGATATGACCGGCGATGAATTGTCTGCGGCGGTCATTCAGCTCCGGCGGGACATTCCGGTGATTCTTTGCACCGGGTACAGCAAAAAGATATCCGATCCCCTGATCAAGGAGATCGGCATCAAGGCATTGGTGTACAAGCCCGTGGTCATGAAAGAATTGGCCGAAACGATACGAAGGGTTCTCGGCCCCCCGAGCACTGATGATGTCGCTCGTTCTTCCCAAGACGACTGATAATCCCCACTGCAGTGAAGGACTGACCCAATATACAAATCGATCTACAAGTTGTGGGCGTGGTTCAGCGTGTTTTTGCTGATCGCCAACCTCATGTCTGAACGAACCAGTTCGTGGGGTCCCTCTTCGAAAGGAAGGTAGGCGAGCAAAAAGCGGCGGGCCTTGATCTGCACGGCAGACAGAATGTCGTCGATGCGTTTTCGCGGCCTGACAAACTCGGTAAGGATGAGTTTCAAGGCCTCGACCGCCTCCTGCAGGGGCAGGTTGACATGATGCATGTCGCCCTGGGGCAATCCGGTCTCCAATCCATCCCGGGGCTGGGCGGCGGTGAGATGGCCCGCGATGGCCAGAAAGCGTTTGGGGTGTACTTTGAAAGCCGGGCACCAGAAGTAAAAGGGACGTTCTTCATCCCCAGGTTGGGCCACTCTGGGCAGGTTGGCCGTCCGAATCAAGTCCGCATAACTGCTGAGCGACAGGTCGGTGATATCGGCCTGAATCCGCCAGAACGGCAAAAAAACGGGGTTTTGGAGCGACGTTCTTTCATAGACGGTGAGCAGGCGCTCGAATCGGCCCTGCTTCGGCCACCAGACGGATTGACAGTTTTGGCAGTAAAGGGTCAGGGCGTCTCGCCCGCCGTTCAGGTCCCATCCACAATGAGGACAAAGCGTGGCCAGGAAATGGATGGGCCAGTTGGGCGATTGCGCCTCTTGCAGGTATTTTTCAGTCGCTTCGGTTGATCCGCCACCGACCGGCTCATTCAGGATGGCATCGATGACCTTTTCAGTCACATAGAAGGGCGCATAAAGGAGGCTGATCGTCTCCCCAATCTGTGCCTGATGGAGGATCGGCTTGGGCAGGTTCGCACTGAAGCGGTCGCTGAGTGCATCGATCAAACCGCTTTTGGGCAGTTCGGGCTTCAAGAATCGGCCGTTGATGTCGGATGTCGCAAACCGCAGCTTCTGCGTTTGACTTCTAAAACCCAAAGAGAAAGGGAAATGGTCGGATGAAATCGCTTGTTGGCTGAGATCCACAAATCGATTACGTATCTGACCGGGAAGACACGAAAAGAGCATTCCCTTGAATCGCCAGTAGGGGAAGTAAACCAGTGTCTTGTCCTGTGGTGCGTTATGGGGCAGAACATAGCGAAAAAAGGAAGGCGCGCTCAGATAGGAGGCCGTCCGGCAAAAGCCGCACCGGAAGAGACGATCCGTCTCTTCCAGTTCCGCCGGCGCCCCGCACTGCGGGCATTGATGCTCTATGATGAAATTCGTCAAAAACGATACCCTGATTTGGTGCTATCTGATGCCCGTCCAGAAACAGGCGAATGGGTCATTTGTGAACGGACCCGATCTAATACTTTTCTCCGCATTGCGTGCAGAACTTGGCATCTCCCAGATTCTCGGCACCGCACCGGCCGCAGATTTTTGCCGTCGGCTTTTCTTCGGCCGGATGGCCGCAGCGGGAGCAGAACTTGGCGCCCGGCGTCAGGTTTTTGCCGCAATGGGTGCACTGGCGAAAGACCAACTGCTGGTGGCCGCACATGGGACAAAATTTCGAATTGATGGGGATGGATTGCCCACAATCCGGGCATTGGGCCATGGCCTGCTGCGCGCTGGCCGGCGGCGCCGAAGGCGCGGCGCCCGGGTGCCCCTGAGCCAGGGGATGGGCAAAATATTGCGCCAGCATGGCCGGCATCATCAGGCCGAGTCCGGCGCCCATGCCCTCGCCGCTGGCTTCGCCCTGAGCGGCTTTTTCCATGGCCATGGCCGTCTTCATCTGCATCAATTTGTTCATATCATCGAAAACGCCCATGCGGCTGCGATCGTCGATGGCCTGTTGCACTTCAGGCGGAGGTGTGACCGAATTGATATACAGCTGGGGCAGCCCAAGGCCGAAATGAGAGAAATCTTCCTGCAGGCGTTTGGACAAACCGGTGGACAGTTCGTCGTATTTGGCAGGCAGGTTCAAAAGGGAATCGATCGTTTCGCCCATGAAATCGTTGAAACGGGAAACGATCACCCGATTGAGATACTCTTCGATGCCTTCAGTCGTAAAGATGCCCTGGGTGCCGACCAATCGGTTGATAAAAAGCACCGGCTGCACGACTTGCAGGTTGAAGACGCCGAAGGCGCGCAGTCGAATCAGACCGAGTTCCGTATCCTTGAAGGCCACTGGATCCCGGGTGCCCCACTTTAGATTGGCGAAAGTCTTCATGTTGACGAAGTACATTTCGGCGCGCAGGGGGCTGTTCATGGCCCAGGGCAGACTGGCGATCTTGGTTAAAATGGGGATGTTGCCCGTTTTCAGGGTATGCCGACCGGGGCCAAAGGCTTCGACGGCCCTGCCTTTATAAAAAAATACACCCACCTGACTTTCGCGCACGGTGAGTTGGGCACCCCATTTGATTTCGCCGGAGCCCTTTTCGGGCAGGCGATGCACGAGTTCTTTGCCAGTTTCGTCAAACCACTCCAGGTTTTCCAGAAAAACAATGTTATCGGTGCCCATGCAAGCGTCTCCTTTGCCCTATTGTTTAAAAAATACTGGATCGGAATGATTTATCGGCTGGTCGTTCGTTTTCTTTAGCCCATCTCATATCAACCAACAGCTCCGTTCCGGGCAACCCAATGTCATTACTTCAGCGATGGGCCACAGCGATTCTGTCTGACTGGCACTCATTAAACCCGGCGCGGAGGGAGCAGGTGGCCGACGCCTCATGCTCAAAGAACACGCCTGCCTTGCGATTTCCAAGACGATAGATTATTTCAAAGACTAAAAACAGCTTTCAAGTCATTCCTGTTCTGGTGGGAATACGATGCATACAGAGATGGATTTCGAAGCGGAGGCCGTCGGCTGCAGGCATATCGCCAGGAGGAGAGCATGAAGATCAACTGCCTTGTCACAACGACCCTGATGGTGGTGACCCTTGCAGTGGCATTGGCCAACGGTGGATGCGCCTGCCTTAAGGTCAAAATGGGCCTGAACATGGCCGGAATCTGGACCCTCGAGGTGGCTACACCCGGGGGCATTGGCACGCCGCTGTTTCATCTGAAACAGGAAGGGAATGCATTGTCCGGCGCTTACCAAGGGGCTTTCGGTGACGCTCCTCTTCGAGGCGAGATCAATGGCATTGATTTTGTGATCGAATTTACCTCCAGCGGTCTGCCGATGACCTATACCGGCCATGTGGTCGACGATAGAATGGAAGGGATCATCGATTTCGGCGGGCAGGGCAAGGGCACGTTCGTGGGCTACAAAAAGTAGCGTCCATCCTCGCCGGGTCCAATGAATAGTATTTAGTTAGAATCGCTGGATATTTAAGTGTTTATTTGAAACGATCCTCGTTCTGCGTTACTGTATCCATGACTCGACAAATTTGATAGGAATTCCTGCTCGGGCCCGCAGGTGCCGCTGCACGCCCGGATGATTGGATTTGTAACCAAAAGCGCGCTGTTTACTGAGACAACCAAAGGGGTGAGATGATGAAGTCCATGGGTGACATGTTGCTGCGACGTGAGCCGTTCGCTGAAATCGTCATGGGCAATACCGCCCTGGTACGCGCCATGGTGGAAGCCGGTACCCAGGTGGTCAGCGCATATCCCGGGTCGCCGACGCCCGAAATTGCTGCCGCCATCCAATCCATTCCCATCGATCGACGCCCTTTTTATTTCGAATTTTCCACCAACGAAAAGGTGGCGACAGAGGTGGCCTACGGCGCCACGGTGAACGGTCACCTGTCCACGGTTTTCTTTAAGAGCGTAGGGCTTAACGTGGCGGCCGACACCTTCGTCCAACTGAGCCTGATGAACTTGATCGGCGGCATGGTGATCGTCCTGGGCGACGATCCCGGCGCCAACTCTTCCCAGAACGAACAGGACAACCGCCATTATGCCCATCTGGCATATACACCGGTCCTGGAACCGTCCGATCCGGAAGAGGTCTATGCGTATTACAAGGAGGCAGCGCGCCAAAGCCGGGAGCGCCGGATGCCCATTATCCTGCGTCTGACCACCCATGTGTGCCATGCCAAGCAAAAAGTCACTTTTGCAGGTTGGAATTCCATTGCTGTGGACCGCACGCCCCGGTTCGATGCTGCTAATGGTCCTTACATTCCGCTTTCCGCAACAGTGGCGGAACTCAAGGCGCGGGCGTTGTGCAGGTTGAACGACTTCCGGACGTATGCCGCCGAATGCCTATTGAATCGGTTGACGGATAATGGCAACCCGGCGCGCGGCGTCATCACCTGGGGGCTGCCCTATTTATCCCTCATGGACGCCATTTCCGGGGCGACCCACAAACCCGACATTCTAAAGCTCGGCATCGTTCACCCGATCCCCCATGACCCGATCACAGCGTTTTTAAAAAGCCATCAGGAGGTGCTGGTCCTCGAGGAGCTTGACGACCTGGTGGAAAAGGAGATCAAGGCCCGGGCTTTTGACCTGGGGTTGACCACCCGAATCATCGGCAAACGCGACAGCCGGGACTGGATCGGCGAATATACCCCGGACAAGGTGCGGGGCATCCTCCACAACATCTGGCCGGAGATGGTACAGCAGTCTTTCACCCCTTGCCCGGCCTCCGAAGCTCCGGAGCGGCCGCCCCAGATGTGCCCAGGCTGCGGCCACCGCAGCGCCTTCCATGCCATCAAACAGGCATTGGCCGACAGCGACATCACGGTGGCGGATATCGGCTGCCACACCCTGGGCTATCTGCCACCCTACGAAATCGGCCGGTTGCTGATGTGTATGGGCGCATCCACCGGGATCGGTTCGGGTTTGGCCCTGTTCAACCAGTCCCGGAGGGTGGTTGTGTTCATGGGCGATTCGACCTTCTATCATGCCGGGTTGCCGGGTATCATCAACGCACTGCACAATCGCCACAACCTCACCATGATCGTGATGGAAAACGGCACCACCGCCATGACAGGCCATCAGGATCACGCCGGTTCCGGACGCAATTTCAACATGCTCACGGAGAAAATTCCGATCCGGAAGGTACTCGAAGGGCTCGGGGTCAAGGACATTTTCGAGGTCGATACCTATCAGCAACAGCGTCTTGCCGAGATTGTCAAGGCGGCCATGGCGGTGACGGGTTTCAGCGTGGTTATCGCCCGGCATCCCTGCATGTTGAAGTTCAACCGCGAACAGCGGCGCAAGCCTGGTTTTGAACCGCGTCAGGTCAACATCGATCAGACCCTGTGCGAACAGATTCACAACTGTGTGGCCCGATTCGGATGCCCGAGTTTCAGCCGCGACCCAGATGGCCGTATCGAGGTCAACACCGATCTGTGCATCGGGGATGGATCCTGCGTGCAAACCTGTCCCACGCATGCCATCGGCATGCCTTCCAAAAAATAGAGGTTGCCAAAAAGGATGAGACCATGAGCACCTTCAACATCTTTATGATAGGAGTTGGCGGTCAGGGCATCGGCTTGCTGAGCGAGGTCCTGTTGCGCGCCGCCGATAATGCCGGCCTGACGGTCAAATCGGTGGATACCCACGGCCTGGCCCAGCGCGGCGGGGTCGTCGTTTCACAGTTGCGCATCGGCGCCGATGCCTTTTCGCCTTTGATCGGTGCTCATGATGCCGATCTGGTGGTGGCCCTGGAGCGTCACGAGGCCTTGCGGGCCGCCGATACCGCCCTCAAGGAGAATGGCACCCTCATCTATTACGATACGGTCTGGCAGCCCCTGCCGGTGCGTCTCGGCGAGGCGCCGGAGGTCTCCGGGGAGGAGGTCTCTAATAGATGCGAACGGCTGCGGGGGCGCATGATTCGGGTTTATCGTCCCGATCTGGCAGACGCGCGCATGCAGAACATCGTGGTTCTGGCACGGATTCAACGGCTGGAGTTGATCCAAGGCCTCACGGCCGCGCATTACCGCCAGGCCATGCAAGATCTCATGGATGGGACGGCACTTGAACGCAACCTGGCCCTGTTCGAAGACGAAAGAACGGCTGCTGCAGGAATTTCGGCATGACATTGCGAAGCGTTGCAAGATGGCTGATCGTATCGATCATCGTCGTTGCCATTGCGCTGTGGATCTGGATCGCAACGCGGCCCGAACCGGTTAAAGTGGTCCTCAAGCCGGTGACGCGCGGTACGGTTGCCCAGACGGTGGCCAACACCCGAGCCGGTACCATCGAGGCGTGCCGCCGGGCGAAACTCTCTCCCAGCACCGGCGGACAGATCGCCTATCTCCCCATCAAGGAGGGCGATGCGGTCAAGACGGGGCAGCTGCTCCTCGAATTGTGGAACGAGGATCTGAAAGCGCAGGCCATATTGGCCGAACGCGAAGTTACAGCCGCGCGCAGCAGGGCCAGGGCCACTTGCCTCAAGGCGGATGCCGCCCGGCGCAGCGCCGACCGCCTGGTCGCCCTGCGGAAAAAAGACGTGGTGTCCCAAGACCAAACCGAAAACGCCGTCGCCGATGCCACCGCACTGGAAGCCGAATGCCGGGCCCGAACCACGGAAATCGAGGTATTGGAAGCCAAGGTGGCCGTGACCCGGGCCAACATCCGGCGCACCCAATTGACTGCACCGTTCGATGGGGTGATCGCCGCCATCAACGGTGAGCTCTTCGAATTCGTCACCCCATCTCCCATCGGCATCCCGACGCCGCCGGCCGTGGATATCATCGACAACGCATGCTTCTATGTCACTGCTCCGATCGACGAAGTGGACGCCGCCGCCATAAGGGTCGGCATGACGGCGAACATTACCTTGGATGCCTTCAGGGAGAAACATTTTCAGGGGCAGGTGCAGCGGATTGCCGATTATGTGCTCGACATCGAAAAGCAGGCGCGTACCGTGGATGTGGAGGTCGCCTTCAGCCGGCCGGAAGATTACAAGCACCTGCTGGCCGGATACAGCGCCGACATCGAGGTGACGATCGACGTTCGCAACGATGTGCTGCGGGTGCCCACCGAGGCGGTGTTGGACGGACGGCGCGTTTTCGTCTTCCATGCCGACGAGGGCCGGATCTCGGCCCGATCTGTTCAGACCGGCCTGAGCAATTGGGATTGGACGGAAGTGGCCGAAGGCCTGACGGCAGATGAACAGGTCGTGGTCAATGTCGATGCGCCGGGTATCGAGGACGGGGCGGCCGCAGTGCTGATCGAGGCGACGCCGTGATTTGGCTGGAGAATATCGAGCGCGTTTTCAAGGTGGGCGACGAACGCGTTCACGCATTGCGTGATGTGACCCTGAACGTCGCGGCCGGGGAGTATCTATCGATCATGGGGCCTTCCGGTTCCGGAAAATCCACGCTGCTTAATATCTTAGGTTTGTTGGATCGACCGGATCGGGGGCGTTACCATCTGGAGGGACGGGACACCACGCGGTTGAACGATCGCCAGCAGGCTGAGGTGAGACGCCACCGAATCGGCTTCATCTTTCAGTTTTTCCACCTGGTCCCGCGCCTGACGGCCGCCGAAAATGTCGAACTCCCCCTCATCCTGGCCGGGGTGAATCCATCGGATCGCAAAGCGCGTGTCGCCGTTGCGCTGGAAAGACTCGGGTTGGCCGATCGGGCAAGGCATCGCCCGGACCAGCTTTCCGGCGGCCAGCGTCAACGCGTGGCCATTGCCCGCGCCACCATCATGCGACCGGCCCTCGTGCTGGCCGACGAGCCCACCGGCAATCTGGACCGCGCCTCGGGCAAGGAGGTGATCCAGACCATCGAATTGCTGAACGCCGAGGGCATGACGGTGGTCATGGTGACCCACGATCCGGAAATCGGACGCCGCACCCATCGGCAGGTGCGGATGATGGACGGACGCATCGAATTTGACAGCGGGTCCGACAACGGGTCCGACAGCGGGGCCGCCCCATGAAGACCTGGGATTCGATCCGTTTTTGCACAGGTTCCTTGTCCGGTTATCCCTTGCGGACGAGCCTCATGCTTCTGGCCATGGCGATCGGTGTCGCCGCCGTGGTGATGCTCACCTCCCTGGGCGAAGGGGCCCGACTTTACGTGACCCAACAGTTCAGTTCCCTGGGCTCCCATCTGTTGATCGTTTTACCGGGCCGTTCCGAAACCGTGGGCGGACCGCCACCGCTCATCGGTGAAACCCCGCGCGATTTGACCCTGGAAGATGCCCTGGCCCTGCAACGGAGCAGTGCCGTGGATCGCATCGCGCCGATCATGGTGGGTTCGGCGCCCGTGGCTCATGGCAACTTGACCCGTGAGACCGTGGTGCTCGGATCCACCGCCGAATTGCTGCCGGTTAGAAATCTGGTCGTGGCCCAGGGGCGTTTTCTGCCCGAAGGGGACATCGATCGCGCCGAAGCGTTTTGTGTGCTGGGGCATAAATTGAAAGCCGAACTCTTCGGCAACGATTCGCCGCTGGGCGGCTTCGTGCGCATCGGCCAACGCCGATTCCGGGTCATCGGTGTGCTGGCCAAAAAAGGGCAATCGCTCGGCGTAGATATCAGCGACGTGGCCATTATTCCCGTGGCATCTGCACAAGCCCTGTTCAATCGCAGTTCGCTTTTCCGCATATTGGTGCAGGCGACCGGGCGCGATGCCATCCCTAGAGCCAAAAAGGCAGTTCTGGAGATTATCCGCGAGCGACATGACGGAGAAGATGACGTCACGGTCATTACCCAGGATGCGTTATTATCGACCTTTGATCGTATATTCAAAGCCCTCACCCTGGCCGTGGGCGGCATCGCGGCCATCAGTCTGGCCGTGGCCGGTATTTTAATAATGAACGTCATGCTCATTGCCGTGTCTCAGCGCACGGCCGAAATTGGATTGCTCAAGGCGCTGGGCGCCACCGGCGCGCAGATCGAGCGGCTGTTTATTTCCGAAGCAGCCATGCTGTCGAGCATCGGCGCCCTTTTCGGCCTCCTGCTGGCCATGTTGGGACAAGTGTTGCTGGCCAGACTCTTCCCCGATTTTCCGGTGACCGTGCCGCCATGGGCGACCTTCGCGGCCGTCGGTGTGGCCATCGGCACCGGGTTGATCTTCGGGGTTATGCCGGCTCGCAGGGCGGCCCGCCTCGATCCGGTGGCGGCCCTGTCGCGGAGATAGGATCGCGCCCGGGCACCCGCCGGAGGCTCTTAATGCGTTTGGTTCGACTGTAAGAACATACGAATAATAGAACAGAAGAATAGAGATATGTTTCTGCGTGACACCGCCACCCTCTCCCTCCAGGCCGTTTTCAGCCATCGGTTGCGTTCTTTCCTGACGGCCCTGGGGATTACCGTAGGTATCGCCGCCGTCGTTTTACTGACTTCCCTGGGAGAGGGCATCCATCGCTTCGTGTTGGCCGAGTTCACGCAGTTCGGCACCAACCTGATCGGCATCACGCCGGGCAAAACCACCACCACGGGATTTTCCGGCGGTGTGATCAGCAATGTACGGCCTTTGAGCCTAGCCGATGCCGTCGCCCTGGCACGCCTGCCCCGGGTTTTGGCGACGGTGCCGGTGGTCCAAGGCAACGCCGCGGTGGAGAGCGGGGCACGCAGCCGCCGCACCTATGTTTTCGGAGTGGGCGCGGCGGTCCCCCGGGTGTGGCAGATGGACGTGGCCCAGGGGCGTTTCCTGCCGGATGATGATCCCCGCGCCGCCAGGGCTTACGTGGTGCTGGGCAGCCGGGTCAAAAAGGAGTTGTTCGGCATCGAGAATCCACTGGGCCGCAGGATCCGCATCGCCAGCGAGCATTATCGCGTGATCGGCGTCATGGCATCCAAGGGGCAGATGCTCGGGTTCGATCTCGATGATGCCGTCTATATTCCCGCCGCCCGGGCGCTTGCGCTGTTCAACCGCGAAAGCCTGATGGAGATCGATCTGCTCTATGCGGCCGGCAGCAGTTCGGCGGATGTTGCCCGGCGGGCCAAGCAGTTGCTCATTCAGCGGCACGGGGATGAAGACTTCACCATCGTCACCCAGGACCAGATGCTGGAGGTGCTCGGCTCGGTGCTCGATATTCTGACCTTGGCGGTGGGAGCCCTGGGCGGTATATCGTTGTTCGTTGGTGGAGTGGGAATTCTGACCATCATGACCATCGCCGTCCATGAGCGCACGGCCGAGATCGGGCTGCTACGCGCTATCGGCGCGGATCGTCGGCAGGTTCTCTTTCTTTTCATCGGAGAAGCGATCGTTCTGGCCAGCCTGGGCGGGTTGGCCGGTCTGGTGGTCGGTGCCGGCGGCGCCTGGTTGCTGGGAGCGCTGGTACCGAGTCTGCCGACCCATACCCCCTGGAGCTATGTGCTCTATGCAGAACTTTTGTCCGCCGTGATCGGCCTGCTGGCCGGTGTCTTGCCGGCTCGGCATGCGGCACAAATGGACCCCATAGAGGCGTTACGGGCCGAATAGGCCGGCGTTGACAGGACGATGCACGAAGGTTATTTTAGCGCGCAAATCAGGCCCATGCCGTCGACGATATGCGGGACGATGACAGTTTTAACTGCAGTTTGATCCAACTTTGCAAAGATTTCTGACCCCCGTAGGGGGCGATAGCGACAGGTATGATGATCCCACCAGCACCGCCATCCCACTGCCCCAACTGCAATGAACCGGTACAGGCTACCTGGCGCATTTGTCCGGTGTGCGAAACGCGCCTGATCGAATTGACCTGCCCGGTCTGCGGTCAACCCGTCAAAGAGAACTGGAAGCGCTGCCCCGAGTGCGAAGCGCTCGTCCTGTGCAGCATCTGCCGGCGGCGTTTGCCCAAAGGCCATAGGACCTGCCCCCACTGCGCCCCCACCGTGCCGGCGGTCGATGAGGAGCCATCGCCTTCCACATGGACCGAATTGGTCTGCGGCATCGAAGTGGTCCTGGCGCCCGGCGGCCGGTTCAAGATGGGGGATACCTTCGACCAGGGTTCGGACAATGAGAAGCCGGTCCATGAGATCGGGCTGGATCCGTTTTATATCGGACGCTGCTGCGTGACCCAGGCACAGTGGCTGCGGCTCATGACGGAGAATCCGTCCCATTTTCAAGAGCCGGATCGACCGGTGGAACAGGTCTCCTGGGACGATGTCATGCAGTTCATCGCGCGGTTGAACGCGGCGCATCGCGGCAGCCATCTCTTCGATCTGCCTACCGAAGCCCAATGGGAGTACGCCGCCCGGAGCGGCGGCCGCCAGGAGCTATACGCCGGCGGAAACGATATCCAGTCGGTGGCGTGGTACGAGGGCAACAGCCAGGGGCATACGCATCCGGTGGGCACCCGGGCGCCCAACGGTTTGGGCCTCTGGGACATGAGCGGCAACGTTTGGGAGTGGTGCCGGGACAGTTATGCCGCCGATGCTTACAGCCGGCACGCCGCGCACAATCCTCTCGTCGAGTTGCCCGATGCGGACCGTGTGATCCGCGGCGGCAGCTGGCATCTGGATGCCTGGAGCGCCCGCTGCGCACGGCGCTTCAGTTGTGCGGCCGATTTCTTAGGGCCGGGTCTGGGGTTCCGGCTGACATGCAAAATTCCAGGGAATTAACTCCGAAACGGCTTAACGGGTTTCGGGCCGGCGCATCAGATCGGTGTCCGCATCCATCCAGGCCGGAAAGTCCTTTCGGTACTTTTCGAGAAGGTTGCGCCGCAGGGTGACGGTGGGCGTTGCTGCCTCAAACAATCCTTCCATGAGAATCTCTCCAGTGGGTGATATCACCATTGAGCCGCCATCATAGCCCAGGCCGTTGCCGTCGCGGCCCACCCGATTGACAGCGATCACATAACATTGATTTTCGATGGCGCGGGCCACCAGCAGGGCACGCCAGTGGGCCGATCGCCGGTCCGGCCAGTTGGCCACGAAGAGGGCCGCATCATATGCGAGGTCCAGGTTTCGCGTCCAGACGGGAAATCGCAGGTCGTAGCAGATGAACGGGCGGATGCGCCAGTCGCGGCATTCCAAGGTGATATGCCCATGGCCGGGGGTGTAGACCTTCTCTTCGCCGGCATATCGAAACAGGTGGCGCTTGTCGTAGGTGGCCAGGGTGCCGTCCGGCCGGGCCCACACCAGCCGATTGAAATACCTGCCACCCTCTTCGATCATCACGCTGCCGGTCAACACGGCGCCCCTGGCTTGGGCCTTGCGGCGCAGCCAGGTCACGGCCTGGCCGGTCATCGGTTCGGCCAGTCGTGCGGCATTCATGCTGAAGCCGGTCGAGAACATTTCAGGCAGCACGATCAGGTCGCCGGCCGTTTCCAATCGGTCGATGGCGGCGTCGAACCGGCCAAGATTGGCCGCGACATCCTCCCAGACCAGATCGCTCTGCATCAGGGTTACGGTCAAATCCGGCATAGCAACTCCGCGGCTTGAATCAGGGTTTGATCCTGCTTGGCAAAACAGAAGCGCAGCACCTGATGATCCCTGCAGTCGTGGTAAAAGACCGACGGCGGAATGGCTGCCACGCCGAACTCGGTGGTCAGGCGCCGGGCGAAATCGAGGTCCGGGGCGTCGGTGATGGCCGAGTAGTCCATCATCTGGAAATAGGTGCCGGCGCAGGGCAGGGGCTTGAAACGCGACGTGCGCATACAATCCAGGAACAGGTCGCGCTTGCGCTGATAAAAGCCGGCCAGTTGCAGATAGTGTTCGGTGTGCTGCATGTAGTCGGCATAGGCCAGCTGGATCGGCGTGTTGGACGTAAAGGTGAGAAACTGGTGGATCTTTTGAAACTCGACGGTCATCTCCGGCGGCGCCACGCAGTAGCCGATCTTCCACCCGGTGGTGTGGTAGGTCTTGCCGAACGAGCTGACCACGAAACTCTTGCGGGCCAGTTCCGGGTGGCGCAGGAGGCTCTGGTGGACCCGGCCGTCGAACACGATGTGTTCATAAACTTCGTCGCCGAGGATGAAGAGGTCCCGGTCGGCGGCGATGGCCTTCAACGCGGCCATGTCTTGCGTGTCGAGCACCGTGCCGGTGGGGTTGTGGGGCGAGTTGAGGATGATCAGCCGGGTGCGCGCGGTCAGGGCGTCCCGCAGGCGATCCCAATTCACCGTATAATCCGGGAAGCTCAGGGGGATGAAGACCGGCACTCCGCCGTTGAGCTGGATGACGGGCACGTAGGCGTCGTAGGCCGGCTCGACCACGATCACTTCGTCGCCGGGGCGGACCACTGCCGAAATGGCGGCGAACAGGGCTTCGGTGGCCCCGGAGGTGATGGTGATCCAGGTGTCGGGATCGACATCGCAATCGTAAAGTGCCTTGATCTTCTCGGCGATGCGCTGCCGCAGGGCCGGCACCCCCTGCATGGGCGCATACTGATTCATGCCGCTGCGCATGTGGTGGCCGACACGTTCGATCAGTTCGGCCGGCGCATCGAAATCGGGAAAGCCCTGGGATAGGTTGATGGCCCCGTGGTCGGCGGCCAGCTTGGACATGACCGTAAAGATGGTGATGCCCACATCAGGCAGCTTGGATGCGATCATCATGAAAGATTCCTCTCGCTACGATTGGTAATTACCGCCCATGGCGCGGATTTCATCGGCCACCGCGCGGCGCAGGCGGTCGGGCGCCAACACCGTGGCCGCCGCACCCCACTTGAGCACCCAGTATTTTATTTCATCGATGCCGGCCACTTCGGCGCCAAAAATGACGCCGCCGTCGGCTTCATCCGTCAACTGCTGGGTCGGGTGCCAGACCTTTTCCCGAATGTATCCGGCCGCCGACGAATCGAAACGGATGCGCACCCGCACCGGTTCCCCTTGAAACACCCCGAAACTGGCCTGCATAAAGGCATTGGCGTCGAAGTCAGCCGGCGCCTGGAAGGTTTCTGGCGTGAGCTCCAGCCGCTGCACACGGTCCAGGGCGAACAACCGGACCGTCTGCCGGAGGTGGCAAAAACCGATCAGGTAGAAGGTGTCCTGGTGGAACCACAGCCGATAGGGGGCCACGCGACGGTGCGTAGCGACGCCGCGGCTCATGCTGAAGTAGTCGATGTCGATGCAGCGCTGTTCACGGATGGCGCTCCTGACCTGGTCGAGCCGCGCTTCGATGCCGTCATAGGGTTTGTACGCTTTGAACCCGATTTCAACGGTTTGTCCCAAAGCATCGAGGTATTGGGTGTAGGCTGGTGGCAGCGTGGCCCTCACCTTCTCCAACAGGGTCTCCAGCGAATCGTGGATGACTGTGCCGCGCAGCACCTGGAGCATGTCGCGGCTGAAATAGAGCGCCATCAATTCGGTCAAGCTCAGCGGCAGGGGCATCTGGTGCTTGCCCGCATCGAGGATCGACCAGTAGGTTTTCCCCCCCTCCTGTTCTGTTAACAGCGGGAAACCGGCCTGCTGCAAGGCCTCCAGATCGCGGTAGATAGTGCGCGAGTGGCAATCGAGTTCACCGGCCAGTTCACCGGCCGATTTGCCCCTGGCCGATGCGATCAGGCTCTGGATGATTTTCCACTGCCGGCTGAGTTGGTCTCCGCGTGCCATAGTGTTTTCCGGGCAGTGCCTTTGGATTGTTTTTTCCATTGGCGCCGCAGCGATCTTGAACCAGAATTCATTTTTTGAGATAGCTTGTATAGACGTGGGATCGGGTTTTGTCAAAACAATGGATTGGATCCCGGCGATTCTTACTGAACGCCATTCATTATACCCGGCCCGGGTGGAACAAGTGGCCGAGACCACACGCCAAGCGGTCAAGTGCCGGTAAAATGCACGGCGGGTGGCCCAGAAACTCGCTGCGCTCAAACAGTCTGGGCCCCTTGTCCGCCGTTTGCATTCAACCGGCACTATTGACCGCAGGCGCATGTGGCCCTGGCCACCTGCTCCACCCGGGCCTGCCGCAACCGATGCCATGAGAATTTTTACATCAAACAACGCCTGGAAAGCAGGCCCTTCAGGGTGAATTACATTCAGTTGGAATTGCTGGATTGGATCTCACCCAACTTTATTAAGTAGTGTCTGTCCACAAATAGGCAAATTGGGTCGAGATCAAGGCGCGCGGATAATTTAACCGCAGGCATATGGCTGATATTCCGAGGATTAAATTTTTCGCGCAACGCCGATATCGGGCCAATTGGTCATTTGTGGATGGGCACTAAATAAGGAGTCGACTCGATCATGAAAGAGATTCGTCAAACCGCCAGGGAACGAATGAAGGGCTTTTGCCGGGTTTGCCCGGTCTGCGATGGCCGTGCCTGCGCCGGAGAAGTGCCCGGTATGGGGGGTATCGGAATGGGCGGCGCGTTTACCGCCAATGTGGCGGCCCTCGCCAGGCAACGCTTGAACATGCGCGCATTGCACGATGTCGCCGATCCGCGCACCGACATCGAGGTGTTGGGCAAGAAGTTGCGTTTGCCGGTCTTGGCCGCACCCATCGGCGGGGTTTCCTTCAACATGGGCGGTGCAATTACCGAAGATGCGTATATCGAGGCAGTGTTGTCCGGGTGCGTGGCGGCCGGTACGCTCGGCTGCGTGGGTGACGGCGTGCCGGACTTTATCCATGAAGCCGGTTATGCGGCCATCAAATACCTGGCAGGGGCGGGTATCCCTTTTATCAAGCCCTGGGAAGCGGCCGAGTGGCGCCGCAAAGTGGATAAGGCGCTGGCCGCCGGGGCCGACATCATCGGCATGGACGTGGATGCCGCCGGCCTGGTCACCCTAAAACTGATGGGGCGGCCGGTGTCGCCCAAACCCGTGGATGCGTTGCGCCGCATCATCGAGGAGCTGCCGGTCAAATTCATTTTGAAAGGCATCATGACCCCGGACGAGGCCCGCCTGGCGGTGGACGCGGGCGCACACGCCATCGTGGTCTCCAACCATGGCGGCCGGGTGCTGGACCACACGCCCGGCACGGCCGACGTCCTGCCTGACATCGCGGCGGCGGTCAAGGGCCGAATTGCCATCCTCGCCGACGGCGGCGTGCGCAGCGGCGCCGATGTGCTTAAAATGCTGGCCCTGGGCGCCGATGCCGTGATGATCGGCCGTCCGATCAGCGTGGCCGCCATCGGCGGCGGAAAAGTGGGGGTCGAAACATATCTGAATCAGGTCGCTTCGGAATTGCAGTCGGCCATGGTGTTGACGGGAACCCGGGATTGTGCGGCCGCCGCCGAACGGATCCTGCACACCTGATCGATCCATGCACTCTTCGACATATGTCGCCAGCAACTCTAACTCAACGTTATTCACCTTGAAGGGTAATTATCAGAAGTTGTTTGATAAAAAACCGCTGTGCATGTTACCGGCACTTGACCGCTTGGCGTGTGGCATCGGCCACCTCCCCTATCCTCGCCGGGCTTAATGAATCGCATTCAGTTAGAATCGCTGATATGTCGAAATTGCGTTGACCCGTGCGGGGCGCGATGGTAACGTCCCGACGTTTTTTGGGACGGGACGGCCGCAGGGCCGACCATGACAATGGGGTCAACTGTCACCAAAGAAAGGCGGCGACGATGCCACACCACGACCGATCCAGCTGTGGAGAGCTGCGTCTGGCCGATGCCGGGAAAGAGATCACCCTGGCCGGCTGGGTGGACGCCCTCCGGGATCACGGAGAGGTTCTCTTCATTCACCTGCGCGACCGCAGCGGTATCGTGCAGGTCGTGTTTACCCCCGAAAGTACGCCCCAGGCGGTCTGCGACAAGGCCGCCGAGCTGAAAAGCGAATTCTGCGTGCAAGTCACCGGCCGGGTCATCCAGCGGGCCGATGGCACTGATAATCCAGGCATCGCCACCGGACGCATCGAGGTGGTGGCCGCGGACCTGGACATTCTCGGCCGGTGCGCTGCGCTGCCGTTTCAGATCTCGGAAAAATCCATGACAGCCGGCGCCGCCGTCAAGCGGGAAGAGGCGGTGGGAGAGGATTTGCGGCTGCAATACCGCTATCTGGATTTGCGGCGTCCCACCATGCAGGAGCACATGATCCGGCGCCATCGCATCGTCAAGACCATTCGCGATTTCCTGGACGAGCAGGGGTTTGTCGAGGTGGAAACCCCCATGCTGACCAGGAGCACGCCCGAGGGGGCCCGGGACTATCTCGTGCCCAGCCGCCATTTTCCCAAAAATTTCTATGCACTGCCACAGTCGCCGCAGTTATTCAAACAACTGCTCATGGTGGGCGGCATGGAACGCTACTTCCAGATCGTGCGGTGTTTCCGGGACGAGGATCTGCGGCCCAACCGGCAGCCGGAATTCACCCAGCTGGACCTGGAGGCCTCGTTCATCGACGAGGCGTATCTCTACACGCTTTTCGAGGAGCTCACCGCCCGCATGTTCAAGATCGGCGGTATCGACCTGCCGCGTCCCTTCCCCCGCATGACCTGGCAGGATGCCATGAACAAAACCGGTTCGGACCGCCCCGACCTGCGCTTCGGAATGACCTTCCAGGACGCCACCGATCTTTTCACCCAAACCCGCTACGCTATTTTTAAACAGATTCTCGAACGCGGCGGCTGCATCAAGGGAATCAATGTCCTAGGCGCGTCCCAACGGTTGAGCAAGAACGTGCTGCAGAACGAATATGCCAAGGAGATCGTGCCGGGATTCGGGGCCAAGGGCATGACCTGGATGCGGGTGATGGACGGCGGACTGGAATCCAACATCGTGCAGTTCTTCAGCGAAGCGGAGCGCCGGGGGATTCTCGAACGCTTCGACGCCCGGCCGGGAGACGTCATTCTCATGATCGCCGATCCCTCCTGGTCCCTGGTCTGCACGGCCCTCGGACAGTTGCGCCTGCACCTGGCCCACCGTTTGGATCTGATTACCCAAGGCGTCTATTACCCGCTGTGGGTCACCGACTTTCCCCTGTTCGAGGCCGCGGACGAGGGCGTTACCTCCAGCCACCACCCGTTTACCATGCCGGACCGGACCGATTTCAATCCCGGAAACATAGACGAATTGCTTGCCCTGCGTTCGCGTGCCTACGATCTGGTGATGAACGGCGAGGAGCTGGGGGGCGGCAGCATCCGCATCAACGATCGCGGCCTGCAACAGCGCATTTTCCAGGCCCTGGGGCTGGGTGAGCAGGAGGTGGCGGAAAAATTCGGCTTCTTCCTCAAGGCGCTGGAATTCGGCGCCCCGCCGCACGGTGGCATCGCCCTGGGCATCGACCGGGTCGTGGCCATGATTCTGGGCGCCGCCTCCATCCGCGAAGTGATCGCCTTTCCCAAGAATCGCAGCGCCTTCTGCCCGCTGACCCAGGCCCCCTCGACGGTGGCCTCCGCGCAGTTGGAGGAGCTGGGCCTGCTCGACCTGGGAGAGAACCGCCCCCTGCCCGGCGCCCATGCGAAGAAGGACCTGATCGAGACCCTATCGTGGGTATCGCGCATCGGTATCGACGACCCGGAGCGGCCGGCCATCGCAGATGCACTGGCCCTGGCCGTCGCCTGCGCCGAACGGGTCGATCGGCAGGCATCCCCGCAGGAAGAACCGCTCTTCCGGGTCGCGGCCTTATCCAACCGGACCCGGGAAGGCCGTGAGGCGCGTATCCATGCCCTGTCGGAAAACGGCGAACTGTTTAAAAACGCACCCGCAGAGAAGGGCGGTTTTTTCAAGACGGCCGCCGTCCTGGATTGAGAGGTCATATTGATGCCCGAGGTTTTCACTTACCGTAACGCGCCACCATCCCGAATCGCCCCGGAGGGAGCACTCGCGGGTCTGCGAGTAACGGTACAACCCAATCTGGCGGTGCGGGGATGGCTTTGCGAGGCCGGTTCGCGCGCCCTGTCCGGCTATACCGCCCTGCAGGATGCCACGGTCGTGGCCCGCCTGGTGCAGGCCGGCGCCGTATTGAACGGCAGTTCGCGCATGGCCGAATTGGGGTTCGGACTGGCCGGCGACACCTCGGTCCGGACCATCGTCGACGGCCACGCCGATGTGGCCCTGATCACCGATACCATGGGCGAAGTCCGTCTGGCCGCCGCCGGTGCCGGTCTTTTCGGCCTGAAACCCACTTACAGTCTCGTCTCACGGCACGGCCTGGCCGGCCTGGTGCCCTCCATGGAGAGTATCGGCCTGGCCGCTGCAGATCCCGGCCGGATCGCAGAAACCCTGGCGGTCATGGCTGGCGCAGACCCCGACGACCCCTCCATGCCCGACGACTGCACGGCCGGTTTCAGCGCGGCGTTGCCGTCCGGCACAGGATCGCTGACGGCCGGGATCATCGAAGAGAGCTTGAGCAGCCTCGATCCGGACGAACGCCTCGCCTTCGATGCGAGTGTGGCACGACTGGGTGTGGCCGGCCTCGCCATCCAGACGCTCAACCTCGCCGATTATGGGTTTTTCCAGGATGTGCACCACGTGATCGCAGCCGTGGAGGCCTCTTCGAGCGCAGGAAAATTCGACGGCGTGCGCTACGGTCACCGCAGTACGGCGGGCAAGAACTGGAACGAGATGTACCTGAACACCCGGGCGGAGAGCTTCGGGCCGCTGATCAAACCCTTTCTTTTCCAGGGCGCCTATTTCCAGTTCGAACGTTACCCTGCCTTTGAGAACGCTTGCCGTCTCCGCGGCCGGTTGTTGGGGGCCGTCGACGATCTGCTGGGACAGGTGGACCTGATCGTCCTGCCCACGCGGCGCCCGGCTTCGGATGCGATGCGGGCGGCCACGATCGAAGCGACCTATGCGGCCTTCGCGCTGACCCTGCCGGCCAGCGTCACCGGCCATCCGGTCCTGCAGGTGCCGAACCCGGGATTGGCCGCGGATCAGGATACGGGCCTGCAACTCATCGGCCGGCGACTGGACGACGGCCGGCTGCTCGCCATCGGTCAGCACCTGTCGTCAGCGGCACGGGGGGGGACGCTAATATGAAGTACGAAGCCGTCATCGGTCTCGAAATCCACGTACAACTCAACGCCGCCACCAAATTGTTCTGCGACTGCCCCAACCGGCCGGGGGACGCGCCCAACCGCAACGTCTGTCCGGTCTGCCTCTGGCTGCCGGGGGCGCTGCCCCGATTGAGCCAGGAGTCCCTGGAAAAGGCCGTGCTGGCCTGCCTGGCCCTGAACTGCACCATCCAGAACGAAAGCGCCTTCGACCAGAAGGTCTATTACTACCCCGATCTGCCCAAGGGATACCAGCTTTCCCAGCACCATAAACCATTGGCGCGCAATGGTTGGGTGGACATCGTGGGGGCGGACGGTGGTCTGAAACGGCTCCGCATCCACCATATCCACCTGGAAGAGGATGTGGCCAAGCTGGTGCATGAAACGGAAGGCCGCACCCCGATCAGCCTGGTGGATTTCAACCGCGCCGGCACCCCGCTCATCGAGATCGTCAGCGAACCGGACATGCGCACCCCCCACGACGCCATGGAATATGTCAAAGCCCTGCGGGCCCAGTTGCGCTATACGGGCAGCGCCGAATGCAGTCTCGAGCAGGGCACCCTGCGGGTGGATGCCAACATCTCCCTGCGGCCGGCCGGCACCGAGGCGTTGAACACCAAGGTGGAGGTCAAGAACATGAACTCCATCCACAACGTGGGCGATGCCATTGCCTACGAAATCGTCCGCCAGACCGAGTGCCTGGAAAAGGGCGAACCCATCGTCCTGCACACCCGGCTGTGGGACCCGGAGCGGCGCGTGACCGCACCCATGCGGGCCAAATTCGAGGGGCCCTGCGTCCCGGACCCGTCGGTGGCGCCCATCGTGTTGACCGATGCCTGGCTGGACGCCATCCGAGGCCGGCTGCCCGAGATGCCCGCTCGGAAATCGGCGCGTTTCATGGAAACCTACGGCCTGACACCGGACGAGGCCGCCGCCATGAGCGCCGAGCGGGATCTGTCCGAATTCTTCGAATCCGTCGTCGCACGGGATCTGCCGCCGCGAAAAACGGCCGGCTGGATCGCCTCCCAATTGATCCCTGCGCTGCGTGAGCGCAACCAGGCTGTCGGGCAGACCCACCTGACGGCCGAGCGTTTCGCGTCCCTGTTGGGCGCTTTGGAAAAAGAGATCGTCAACACCCAATCCGCCCGGGAAATACTGGTGCGGCTGCTGGACAGTCCGGCCGCCCTGGAAGAGATCATACAGAACGGCGGTTTCCGCCAGCTCTCCGAAACCGGCGATCTGGAGACGCTCATCGATCGGGTGCTGGCGGCCCACCCCGCCGATGTGGCCGACTATCGCAGCGGCAACCCCAAGGTGTTGGGATTCCTCATGGGGCAGGCCATGAAGGCCTCCCAGGGCAAGGCCAACCCTAAAGTGCTCAAGGCCTTGCTGGCCCAGCGGCTGGGCTGAAACCGATCATCCGGCATCGGCGGGCGAGGAACAGGCTGTGCCCTTGCCGGTCGACGCGCATCACCATGAACGTGGGACAAGGAGATTGCATCATGACCATCCAGGAAATCCTGTTGAAAGATCTGGATCCCCAGGTCTTTATCGACGAGCAGTGCCGCCTTGTTTCCGAGCAGGTCGGGGACGCCAGGGCGGTCAACGCCCTGTCGGGAGGCGTGGATTCGTCGGTGACCACCATGCTGGCCCACCGGGCGCTGGGGGACCGGCTGCTCACGTACTTTATCGACCACGGCCTCATGCGCCAGGGCGAGCCGGAGGCCGTCATATCGGCCATGCAGGCGCTGGGCGTTCCGGTCCAGTTGGTGGACGCCCGACAGGAGTTCTTCTCCGCCCTCAAGGGCAAGGCGGATCCTGAAGAGAAGCGCCAGGCCATCACGGACACCTTTTACAAAACCGTATTCGGCCGGCTGGTCAAGGAAGGCGGCGCTCCGTTTTTGCTTCAGGGCACGATCTTCACGGATGTGGAAGAGACCGTGGCCGGCATCAAGCGCCAGCATAATATCCTCGCCCAGTTGGGCATCGATACCCAAGCCGCCTATGGCTACACCGTCATCGAGCCGCTGATTCGACTGCGCAAGACGGGGGTCCGGACGATCGGCAAAGCCCTGGGCATGCCGGAGAAAATGTACCATCGGCCGCCGTTCCCCGGCCCCGCGCTGGCCGCCCGGGTGATCGGCGAAGCGACGCCGGAGCGGATCGAACGGGTCCGAAAGGCCACGGTCGTGGTCGAAGAGGAACTCGAAGCCATCGACGCCTTCCAGTACATGGCCATCCTGCACGAGGACCGGGTCACCGGCATGCGCGACGGCAAGCGGCAGTACGGTTTTCAGATCGAAATCCGCTGCTGGGACAGCCAGGACGCCGTGACGGCCTCGCCGACCCGGCTCTCTTTCGAGTTGCTCCGCAAAATGGCGGATCGGATCACCACGGAGGTGCCCGGCGTGGTGAGCGTCACGTATAACGTCACGAGCAAGCCGCCGTCCACCATAGAGGCGGTATAAGAGCAATAGCCGGCGGGTTGCAGAAGGTTAAGTCTAAAAAAGGAGAAAAGACAATGACGGTAAAAATCATGCCCTGCCTGGACATGCAGAACGGACGGGTAGTCAAAGGCGTTCAATTCGTCAACATCCGTGATGCCGGTGATCCGGTGGCATGCTGCCTGGCCTACTGCAAGGCCGGGGCGGACGAAATCGCACTACTCGACATCACCGCCACGGTCGAAGGCCGTGCCACCATGCTGGATGTGGTCAGGAAGGTGGCCGATGCGGCCACAGTACCGTTTACGGTCGGCGGCGGCATCAATGACGTGGCCTCGGCGGCGGCTGTTCTGAAGGCCGGTGCAGACAAGATATCCACCAGCAGTGCCGCCTTCCGAAAGCCGGAAATCATCAAGGAGATGGTAGCCGAATTCGAACCGGATCGGGTCACCGTAGCCATCGACGCGTCGGTGAATGCCGCCATGCCCTCGGGCCATGAAGTGTACATCGACGGCGGCCGCACGCCCACCGGCGCCGACGCCGTGGAGTGGGCGAAGCGGGTCGACGGCTATGGCGTGGCCACCATTCTGCCCACCAGCAAGACCACCGACGGTGTGAAAACCGGCTACGATCTGCCCCTGATCCGCAAGATCAAGGAGGCGACCTCGGCCGAGGTGGTGGCCTCGGGCGGCGCGGGCAAACTCGAACATTTTTACGACGCCGTGCAGTCAGGTGCCACCATTCTGCTGGCCGCCTCGGTGTTCCATTTCAACATCATCGGGATCGGAGAGCTAAAAGCCTATCTCAAGGAACGCGGCGTGCAGGTGGCATAATCGTCGCAGGGCCCTGCTCGTTTCCCCAGCCGCCGCCAAGGGCGCGGTAGAGCTGCACCACGGCCACGACCTGGCCCAGCAGCGTCCGGCTTTCGGCCACCTACTCGGCGAGCAGCGTGCGCTGGGCGTCCAGGACATTGAGGTAGTTCGAAAGACCGCTCGTGTAACGATACTCGGCGATGCCCATGGCTTCCCGGGAGGCCTGGACTGCGGCGTGCCGCTCGGTCAATGCTTCCCGGGCCTTGCGGTGGGCGATGAGGGCGTCTTCCACTTCCCGGAAGGCTTGCTGGATGGCCTGCTCGTAGCGCAGCAGGCTTTCCCGCTGTCGGGCTTCGGCCAGTTCGAGATTGGCCTGGCTGCGGCCGGCGGTGAAGATCGGCAGCGTGACGCCTGGACCGAACCGCCAGATGCGCGACGGCCCCTCGAAAAGATTCGAGAGCGACTCGCTCTCCACTCCGAAATATCCGGTCAGGGAGATTCGGGGGAAGAAGGCCGCCTTGGCCTCCCCGATGCGCGCATTGGCGGCCACCAGCCCGGCTTCGGCCTGGCGGAGATCGGGACGGCGTTCGAGAAGCGCCGAAGGCAGGCCGGCCGGAACGGCGGGCGGCACGGTCTGCCCGACGAGGCGTCGGCCGCGGTCGATGTTGCCCGGATCACGGCCAAGCAGAATGCTGAGCCGGTTTTCGGTCTGTGCGATCCGGCGTTCCAGATCCGGAATCTGGGCACACGTGCCCGCCAGTGCGGCCTCGGCCTGGCGCAGATCGAGGGGAGAGGTCAGGCCGGCCGCCAGGCGTCGCGCACGATCTCCAGGGCGTCCCGGCGCGACGCGACGCTTCGCCGGGTGGTTTCCAGTTCCAGATCGAGCTGGCGGAGCTGGAGATAGGTGGCGGCGACGTCGCTGACGAGGGTAATCACCACTATTCACCGCTCCCGTTGGCGAGCGCCACGAGCGCATTTTCGCGCAGCTTGAACGAGCCTGCCGCCGCGATTTGCTTGCCCGGGGAAAGCCCTTCGTAGATCGCGATCTCGTCGCCCAGCACAGCCCCGCTTCGCACCGTCCGCAACCGGGCGCGGAACCGGCCGTGCTGGTCCGGCTCGATGATGAACACGAAGTCCCCGTCCGGCCCCTTGCGCAGGGCGTTCATCGGAACGGCCACGGCCTCTCGAGTTGGGCCGATGGGAATCCGGATGCGCACCGAGGCGCCCGGAGCCGGCGATTGGGCGGCGCCGTCCATCCTGGCACGCACCATCGCATTGCTGGTCTCCGGATCGATACGCGCATCGAGGGCCACGATCCTGGCTTTGGTCGGCTGCGCGTCACTGGCGGGAAACACATCCACCCACTGATCGACCGTCAATCCCTCGGCTACCTGCTGCGCCACCCTGAAGTCCACATGCACGGCGTCGTCCACGCCTTGCAGCGTGGTCAATTGTGTCCCTTCGTTCAGATATTGGCCTACGTGCACGTCGGCCAGGCCTACCCGCGCGCGAAACGGTGCGCGGATGGTCTTGCGGGCGATCTGGGCCAGGGCGATGTCCAGTTCGGCGGCCGCGCGATCGACTTCGATTTCGGACGCGGCCCGATTCCGGTGGGCCTGCTTCATGCGCCTGAGGGTGGTTCGCGCCAGTGCGGCCTGGGCTTCCTGGGCTTTCAACTCGGCCTGTTCGACGGAGACGTCGAGTTTGACCAGGACAGCACCTGGCTCGACGATCTGTCCGGGTGTGAGCATCACTATTTGCACGGTGCCGGCAAGTTCGTTGCGCAAGGTGATCGAGCGCAACGCCAGAACCGTCCCGATGGCGGTGGCGGTCTGCCGGTGCTCTAACGGTTTCGCGACGGCCGCCATCACCGTCTCCATCGGCTCAGCTTGGCTGGCGGTGGCGGCATGTTTCCACATGGCGATACCGCCGCCGATCGCGGACAGCGCGGCCAACAGCAGGAACGCACGGATAGTGGTTTTGGGCTTATTCATAGCCAATCTCCTTTGAAATTGATGGGTTGGCAGTTTTTATAAGGGGGGATAGGCGGGAAGGGTGGGCTTCTGATCCTTCCAGAATGAACGCTCGCACCGGTCTGAAATCACCGGTTAAAAAGGGAAGTGGCGCTAAACGGTGTTCGTTTTTTGGATGTCCTGAATTTATCTATTACCAAAGCAGCAGATGTTCACACAGGGAATTGTCACACTTCAGAGGACGATAAACGCTTGTCGTCTGGTGTCAAGAAGTCCGATCAAAAAAGGGCGATACTCAGTAGTGTCCGTCCACAAACAGGCAAATTGGGTCGAGATCAAGGCGCACGAAAAATTTAACCGCAGGCATATGGTTGATATTCCGAGGATTGAATTTTTCGCGCAACGCCGATATCGGGACAATTGGCCGTTTGTGGATGGGCACTCAGTAAATCACCCCCACCTTCTTTTTAACCTTACCCATGGTTTTGCGGGCCACGTAGCGGGCCTTTTCGGCGCCCTGGGCCAGGGTGCGGCGGATGCCCTCCCTGTCGGCCAGCAGCTCCCGGCGTCTTTCCGTGAACGGTGCGAAAAAGGCGCGCACGGTTTCATACAGCTCTTCCTTGACTTCGGCGTAGCCCATGCCGCCGGCCAGGTAGCGTCGGCGCAGGGCGTCCTGTTGCTCTTTGTCGAGAAAAAGCCGATAGATTTGGAAGACATTGCAGCGGTCCGGATCCTTGGGTTCGGCCACCGGCGTGGCGTCGGTGACGATGCGCATGATCTGCTTGCGCAGCGCCTTGTCGTCGAGAAACAGATCGATGGTGTTGCCGTAGCTCTTGCTCATCTTCTGGCCGTCGAGACCGGGTACGGTGGCCACCTCTTCGTCGATCTCCGGCTCGGGCAGGGTGAAAACCTCGCCGTATTCGTTGTTGAACCGGACGGCGATGTCCCGGGTGACCTCGACATGCTGTTTCTGATCCTTGCCCACCGGTACGATGTTGCTCTGGAACATCAGAATGTCGGCGCTCATCAGCACCGGGTAGGCGAACAGGCCGTGATTGGCCGCGATGCCCTTGGCGACCTTGTCCTTGTAGCTGTGGCAGCGCTCGAGCAGGCCCATGGGGGTGAAATTGGAAAGCACCCAGGTGAGTTCCTGTACTTCCGGCAGGTCCGATTGCACCCAGAACGTCGATTTTTCGGGGTCCATGCCCATGGCCAGGAAGTTGGCGGCCGCCTCCAGGGTTCCCTGGGCGAGCATCTTGCCGTTGCGCAGGCTGGTCATGGCGTGATAGTTGGCGATGAAGCAGAAAAGATCGGCTCTCTCCTGGTATTCGATCATTTTTTTCATCATGCCGAAGTAGTTGCCGAGGTGCAGTGAACCGGAAGGTTGAATGCCGGAAAGAACTCTCATGAAAAACCCCTTAAAAGTGGATAAACATTAACCGTCTGCAAACCTGCTTTGTTTACGTCTCCGGGACTTTTCCGTCAACGCCTTTTTCAACCGCAGCGATGGCTCGCAAAAGGGCCGTGGATACTGAAATGGGATGAATAAGAATCTCACGATGGATTCAAGGGTTAAATAAAGACAACACATGCCTTACGATGATTTTCAAGCCGCCCCTTCCGGCTTTCACCTCCTGCCGGGCCGCAAGAAAGCGATGACCTTCACCGGTGTGCTGATGGCCATGTTTCTCGGCTCCCTGGATCAGACCATCATCGGCACCGCCATGCCGCGCATCATCGCCGACCTGGGCGGCTTCAGTCATTACACCTGGATCTCATCCGCCTACATTATCTCTTCGGCGGTGATCATGCCCATTGCCGGAAGCCTGACCGATAGGTACGGACGCAAACCCTTTTATATAATCGGTTTGAGCCTGTTCCTGGTCACGTCGATCGCCTGTGGCCTGAGCCAGACCATGTGGCAGTTGATCGTCAGCCGCGCCGCTAAAGGGCTGGGCGCCGGCATCATGATGGCGACCGGTTTTGCGGTGATCGGAGATCTCTTCCCCCCGGCCGAACGCGGCAAATACATCGGCACGGGCAGCGCCGTATATGGCCTGTCGTCCATCATCGGACCGACCCTGGGCGGCTACATCACCGACACCCTTTCCTGGAACTGGGTCTTTTTCATCAATATTCCGCTCTGTTTAACCATCATTACGCTTTTTGCGCTGTACTTTCCGGACGTTCGGCCCAAGCGTGAGAGCCATCCCATCGATTGGGCCGGTATGACGACATTGGTGCTGGCCATCGTGCCGGCCATGCTGGCCTTGACATGGTGGATCGACCATTCCTGGCGCTCGGTCCGCATCCTCGGCATGTTCGGTTTTTCCGCGGCCATGCTGGTCTTTTTCCTGTGGATCGAGAGCCGGAGCAAGGCCCCTATCGTGCCCCTGGAGATGTTCCGGGACCGCATCGTGGCGGTATCGCTGATCGTCACTTTTCTCATCGGTTTCGGCATGTTCGGCAGCATTATTTTCATTCCCCTGTTTTTCCAGGGGGTGCTCGGGGTCACGGCCACGATCAGCGGCAGTTTTTTGACCCCCATGATGCTGGGCATGGTCTTCGGCAGCTTTTTTTCAGGGCAGTCGCTTTCGCGCATCGGCGGACATTACAAAATCCAGGGGATCTTGGGGCTCGGCCTGATGGCCGCAGGGTTGGCCATGCTCACAGCTTTGGACATGGACAGCGGTTACGTTCGGGCCGTGGTCTATGTCTCGGTGACGGGCGTTGGATTGGGTGCGACAATGCCGCTCTACACCATCGCGGTGCAGAATGCGGTCTCTCACAAATTTCTCGGTGCGGCGACCTCATCCACCGCTTTTATCCGCTCCCTCGGAGGCGCCATCGGGCTTGCCGTGTTGGGTACGGTGATGAACGTTCGCTTGACCGCCGGTTTCCATGATCACCTGCCCATGGCGTTAAAGGGCATCATCGACGGACCACGGCTTTCGGCACTGGCCCGCAACCCCCAGGCGCTGGTCAGTGCCGAGCAGCGTCAGCAACTGTGCGATCTCTTCTACGCGTTGGGGCCGCAGGCCACGACCCTTTTTGACGCAACCATACAGAGCCTTCGGCAGGCGCTTCAAGCGGCTCTGTCCCAGGTTTTTCTGGTCGCCCTGGTGGCCGTTGCCGGGGCATGGTTGATCAATTTCTGGCTCAAGGAGATTCCCCTGCGGGGGCACCCCTTACGCTAGCGGCTTTCCGCCGTAGCGGCCCCAGTTTTCATCCGGGAACGTTTCGATCACGACCATGGCCTGGTCCTTGTATTCGGTGTCGCCGGCGACCCTGGCATACGCATCGGAGAGGGCCTCGATGAGGGCGCTCTTTTTCTCTCGGGAATCGATTTCGGTTTCGCGCGCTTTCACGATGATGACGGGCATGGTTATCGCTCCTTTCGTTTGTGAGAGGAATCGTCTGGTAATGGTGCCAGGCCTCCTGCGCGTCATGCCGGAGCCCGGATCATGGTCCGGGGGCGAGCTTTGATCCGGCATCCAGGTAATTTTGAAAAGCCTGGAACCCGGCTTTCGCCGGGATGATGGTAAAATCGAATGTCGAACATTCTGCATGCCTATGCTTTTAAAATAGGTTTGGATTTTTCATTTTCAAATCCATATAGCCGATGCACGGGCCGATGAGCGGCTCCCATGCATGACACAAGACCCTTATGGGTAGTTTTATACTGCCATTGACCACCGAGTCTTACCTGGTTGTCTTTGTGGCGGGGGACCCATATCTTCCTGTGCAAATTGAAGATCAACCATCGGACAGAATCGAACGCGGCAGGAGAGACCCGATGCGCACCGAACAGAATATACTACCCATGAACCTCAAGCTGGCATACGCCATGCCCGCTTTTGCGTTGGCCATGGTGGGCATTCCGGTTTATGTGTTCATTCCCAAATTCTATACCGATGTGGTGGGGGTGGACATCGCCGTGGTGGGATTCCTGCTCTTCGGGGTACGCATTTTCGACGCTATCACGGATCCGATGATGGGTTGGTGGTCGGATCGCATCCGCACAGCCATGGGCCGGCGCCGGCCCTTCATCCTTTTCGGTGCCTTACTGCTCGCCGTTGGCGTTTTCTTTTTGTTCCGGCCCCCTATGGCCGCCGAGGCTTGGACCAGCTCCGTTTGGTTTGCCTTCTGGATCTATGCGGTTTTCTTGTTCTGGACCGTAACGGCCGTCCCCTATGAGTCATTAGGCCCGGAACTGAGCCGACACTACGATGACCGGACCACGCTGTTCATTTTGCGGGACGGGTTCCTCATCGGCGGTACGCTGGTGGCCGCCGCCTCGCCGGCCATGGTCAGATGGGCATGGGGGTTGGATGGCAGTCCTGAAGAGGAGCGCACGGCCTTTCTGATCATGGGCCTGCTCTATGCCCCGGCTTTGGTAGGCGCTTGTGCCTGGTGCGTGTATCGCCTGCGCGAGCGGAGGCCGTTACCTGACGCCGCATGTATTCGGTTGTCCGAGAGCCTGCGCGGCATGTGGCGAAACCGGCCGTTCTTGATTCTGCTGGCGGCCTTTACCGTCAGTGCCCTGGGAAGCAACCTGCCGGCGGCCCTGATCCTGTATTACGTGCAGTACGTGCTCCGGACATCCGGTGCGGAACTGTTTCTTCTTCTCTTTTTTATAACTGGGATCGCTTTTCTGCCCTTATGGCGGCGAGTGGCCGGTCGACTCGGCAAGAAGCACGCCTGGTTGATTTCCCTGGGTGTGAATGCCATTGTCTCTCTGATGATCTTTTTTCTCGGGCCGGGCGACGTAGTCGCCTATGGGGTGCTGGTGGTGGTTTCCGGCGTGGGGTTTGGGGCCGTGCTGGCCCTGCCGTCGGCGTTGCAGGCCGACGTGATCGATTACGATGAGCTGATCACCGGACAGCGTCGTGAAGGCCAATACATGGGCCTTTGGTCCGTGGCCAAAAAGATGACCGCAGCCGTGGGGGTAGGGGTCGGACTGGCGGCCATGGGTATGGCCGGATATGTGCCCAATGCGATTCAGGGACCATCCGTCGAGTGGACCATCCGGATTTTTTACGCCCTTATTCCCTCGCTTTGCAACGTTGCAGCCATCGCCATTGCACTGCGTTATCCGCTCAGCGGCCAGCGCCATCGGGAAGTGATTGCGGCCATCGACCATATCAGGGCGGGCGGCGCGGCGGCGGACCCACTCCGGCCAGGGGTACTGGTGTGCCGAGACCGTATGGCGTGCGTCATCTGACGGTTCGGCGTCGGCCGGATGGCGGCAGGAGGTGATAGATATGTTTTTTGATTCGTTTTATCTGGATAACTTGTTGGCCGCGACGCTTTTGATGGCCCTGGGATGGTTGGTCAGCATCGTTCGCCGGGACGTGACCCACGTGGATGCGCTGTGGGGTCTCGGCTTCGTTTTGATTGCCTGGCTGACATGGTTCCGGACCGATGGGTATGCGCCGCGCCAGGCGCTGCTGCTCGGCATGACTACGGTCTGGGGGGTTCGTCTGGCCGCATACATGGCCTGGCGCAGCCGCGGCAAAGGCGAAGATCCGCGCTATGCGGCATGGCGCCGGTCTAGCGGCGACGCTTTCTGGTGGACCAGCCTTTTCAAGGTGTTCCTGCTGCAGGCCCTTTTCCTCTGGATCATAGGCCTTGCGCTCCAGGCCGGCATGGCTGCACGCGAACCGTCCCGATTGGGCATCCTGGATGCCATCGGCGCCGGGCTCTGGCTGTTGGGTTTTGTTTTCGAGAGCGTGGGCGACTGGCAGCTGGCCAGGTTCAAATCTGATCCCACCAACCGGGGTCGGGTCATGGACCGCGGCCTGTGGCGCTACAGCCGCCACCCCAATTACTTCGGCGAATGCCTGCTATGGTGGGGCGTGTTTGTCATCGGGTTGTCCCAGGTCGAGAACGGCTGGAGCGTCATCAGTCCCCTTGTGCTGACCCTCGTCCTTCTCAAAATGACGGGTGTGCCGTTGACGGAAAAGCTATTGATAGAAAAGCGGCCGGGCTATCGACGCTACATCGAACGGACGCCGGCCTTTTTTCCCTGGCTGCCCCGGGAGCTGCGACCAAGGGAGGACCCCCATGAAAACCTTGATTGAACTGGCGGATCAGGGCCGGCTGCCCGATCCGCTGATCCGACTGGGAATCAAATTTCTGGATTTCCAGCGCCTGGCCGCAGAAGGCAAGGGCGGTCCGGAACGGCAGATGGCCCGTAAGCAAACCTTTATACAAGCGATGCGGCAAAGCCCCATCGCGCTGGCCACCGACGCGGCCAATACGCAGCATTACGAATTGCCGCCGGACTTTTTCAGGCATGCGCTGGGCAAACACCTTAAATACAGCGCTTGTTACTGGCCCGATGGGGTGAAAAGCCTGGACACGGCAGAGTCGCGGGCCCTCGAACTGGTGGCCGAGCGCGCCGAGCTTTTGGACGGGCAGCGCATACTGGAACTGGGCTGCGGCTGGGGATCGTTTTCCCTGTGGGCCGCCGAGCGATTTCCCGATTCCCTGATCACGGCCGTGTCCAACGCCTCTTCCCAGCGCGAATTCATCATGGCCCAGGCCCGACGGCGCAACTTGGACAACCTGGAGGTGGTGACTGCGGACATGAACCATTTCGCAGCCCAGGGGCGTTATGATCGCATCGTTTCGGTTGAGATGTTCGAGCACATGCGCAATTGGGAAAAGTTGCTGGCCCGGACGGCCGGCTGGCTGGAACCCGACGGCCGGCTCTTCATCCACATCTTCACCCACCGGGATGCGGCGTATCTCTATGAAACCACCAGCGACGACGACTGGATGGGACGCTACTTCTTCACCGGCGGGATGATGCCTTCGGACGACCTGATGCTCTACTTCCAGCAGGACCTCGTGGTGACGCGCCACTGGCGATTGGACGGACGCCACTACCAGAAGACGGCCGAAGCCTGGCTGGCCAATCTGGACGGCGGTAAGAGCCTTGTCATGCCCATTATGGAGGCGACCTATGGTCGCGAACATGCCGGCATGTGGTATCAGCGCTGGCGGATCTTTTTTATGGCCTGCGCCGAGCTGTGGGGATACCGCCGGGGACGGGAGTGGCTGGTCTCCCATTATCTGTTGACCCATCGACCGCACAGGGGGTGCGTATGAACGAAACCTTGACGCCATACCAAACGCGCTGGCCGGTGCAGGCCGCAGCGGTTCCGGCCGCAGGCCTGGCCCGAAAGATTATGTTCAGGCTCTTGTCCAAATTGGAAAACGGCCGGGTCTGCGTTTACGACGGCGACGTCCGCCGCTATTTCGGGCACGCCGCGAACCACTTTCCACTCGAAGCGGAGGTGCGCATTCGCGACCGGCGGGCCTACACGGGAATCGTCTTCGGCGGGAGCATCGGCGCGGCCGAGGCCTATATGCGGCGCGAATGGGAGAGCGACGACCTGACCGCCCTGGTGCGCATCGTGCTGCGCAACCAGGTGGTTTTCCGGGAGCTGGAAAGCGGCCCGGCGCGGCTGGCCAGCCCATTTTACCAACTGTTCCACTTCCTGCGGCGAAATACCGTTTCCGGCAGCCGCAAGAACATCGTGGCCCACTACGACCTGGGCAACGATTTTTACCGCCTTTTTCTCGATGAGACCCTGACCTATTCGGCCGGCTATTTCGAAACCCCGGACGCGACTCTCGCCGAGGCATCCATCGCCAAGTACGACCGCATCTGCCGAAAATTGCACCTCTCGGAAAAAGACCATGTGCTCGAAATCGGCACGGGCTGGGGCGGTTTCGCCTTGCACGCGGTTCAGCACTACGGCTGCAGGGTGACCACCACCACCATTTCCGACGCGCAATACGCGCTTGCCCGGGAACGGATCGCCGCGGCCGGGGTCGCCGACCGGATCACCCTGCTCAAATCGGACTACCGCGCCCTGCGGGGCCAATACGACAAACTGGTCTCCATCGAGATGATCGAGGCCGTCGGTCATCACTACCTGGATACGTTTATGGCCCAGTGCGCCCGATTGCTCCGGCCCGAAGGCAGCATGGCACTGCAGGCCATCACCATCGCCGACTGGGCCTTCGAGACGCATAAGCGGAGCGTGGATTTCATCAAAAGGTATATCTTCCCGGGCAGCTGTATCCCTTCGGTGTCCGCCATCGGCAACGCCGCGGCCCGGCGGACGGACCTGCGCCTTTTCGATCTGGAGGACATGACGCCCCACTATGCCGAAACCCTGCGCCGCTGGCGCGCCAATTTCCACCTCAATCTTGACCAGGTGCAGGCGCTCGGCTTTTCCGACGCATTTCAGCGCATGTGGACCTACTACCTGCAATATTGCGAGGCCGGATTCGAGGAGCGATATTTAGGTAGTGTGCAAATGGTCTTTACCAAGCCGCTGGCCCGCATGCCGTTGGTCGGCCCGGCGGCCGGAGAAAGGAGCTGAGCCATGGTGGACCCCAAGCGAGCCGCCACGCACGCCCTCTACGAAGGCACCATCCGGCACCGCCGCTTTCACCCGGTGGAAAACCATTTCGAGTACCAGCTCTTTCTGGTGTTTCTCGACCTGGCCCACATCGACGCCCTTTCAGGCATTCATCCCCTATGGTCGGGTCGGGGGGTGAACCTGGCCTACTTCCGGCGCCGCGACCACACGGGCGCCCCCCGCGTGCCCTTGGACCAGGCGATCAGGGATCGGGTCCAGGCCGCGACCGGCCGTCGACCGGTCGGGCCGGTGCGCATGCTCACCCACCTGCGCTATTTCGGGCACTGCTTCAATCCGGTGAGCTTTTATTACTGTTACGATGCCCACGACCAATTCGTGGAGACCATCGTGACCGAGATCCACAACACTCCCTGGGGCGAAGAACATCTCTACATCCTTCCGGCGGATTCAAGTCTTCATCCATCCGTCGAGTGGCGGCGCCATCGCTTCGCCAAGGGTTTCCACGTGTCACCCTTCATGGAGATGGATATCCAATACGACTGGCGCTTCCGGTTGCCCGGCAAACGTCTCGGCGTGCACATGATCAACTACCGGAAAGGAAAACGCATTTTCGATGCCAGCCTCTCCCTGGAACGCCGGCCCTTGATCCGTGAAAACCTCACCCGGGCGCTGCTGTGCTACCCGGCAATGACAGCGAAAGTGGTTTTTCTCATCTACTGGCAGGCGCTCAAGCTGGTGGTCAAGGATGCGCCGGTCCATACGCATCCGAAGTATGGAGCCTGATAAAATCCTTAATTTTCAGTAGGTTGTTGGATTTGTCAGATGAAAACATCTCCTATCTTTGGGTTCTAAGCCAGGTGTCAATCGAGGCCCATACCGAAATGTCTGGCGACCGCCAAAGCGCTGTTCACGCCATCTTCGTGGAACCCATAGCCCCAGTAAGCGCCACAGTACCAGGTGCGGTTCACACCGCTGATCTCTTCGCAACGCTTGCGGGCGGCCAGACTGACGGGGTCGTAGATGGGGTGGTGATAGACGATCTCCTTTATCTTTTTGGCCGGATCGATGGCATCGGCCATGTTCAGGGTGACGCAGAATGGATCGTTGGGCGGAAGGTCTTGCAGCAGGTTCATGTTGTAGGTCAACGCCACCCGGTCCAGCACCTGGCGTGGAATGCGGTAGTTCCAGCTGGCCCAGGCGGCCCGCAGGGAGGGCATCAGGGAGATGTCGCGGTGCAACACCGTGTAGTTTTCCTGGTAGGCGATGGCGCCCAGAATCTCCATCTCCGCTGGAGATGGATCGTCCAGCATGCCAAGGGCCTGGTCGCTGTGGGCGGCGATGACCACCTGGTCGAAGCGAATGCGGGTGTCATCTGCGGTGGTCAATTCGATGTGGTCGGCATGGCGCCGGACGCTGCGTACCGGGGTGTTCAGATAGATGTTGTCACGGAATGGGCGCGTGAGGGGTGCGATGTACTGGCTGGAGCCTCCTTTGATGGTCCGCCACTCGGGCTGGTCGCGGATGTTGAGAAAACCGTGGTGGTGAAAAAAGGTAACGAAATAGCGGGCCGGAAAATCCATGAAGCGTCGGGGGTCGGCCGACCATATGGCCGCACCCATGGGCACGATGAAGTGCTCGATGAAGCCGCGGCTGTACTTCTCTCGCTTCAGGTAGGCGGCCAGGGTGGTCCGGTCGTCGCCCTGTTCGATAATCGTCGCGGCCCGTCTTCGAAATCGCAGGGCGTCGGCCAGCATCCTGTAGAAAGCGGGGCGCACCAGGTTTTTGCGTTGGGCAAAGAGTGATGCGAAGGTGCTCGGCGAGAAGATCAGCCCGGTTCGTTCACATTGCACGCTGAAACTCATATCCGATGGCTGCCAGGCCACACCGAGCCTTTCCATGAGCCGGATGAAGTTGGGATAGGTCTTGGCATTGAAGACAATGAAACCCGTATCCACGGCTATCGTTCCGCCGGCGGATGGCACCTCTACGGTATGGGTATGCCCGCCGATGTAGTCGTTGGCTTCGAATACGGTGACGTCGTGGGCCTCGCTGAGCAGATAAGCCGAAACGAGCCCTGAGATGCCCGTACCGATCACTGCAATCTTCATTCGCCTGTCCTTTTTATCCCTTGAGCACGCTCGGCGGCACCGGACGCAGGTCCCGGGTGATGCCCATCCAGCTCAATATCACCAGGAGGTAGTAGGTGATGTCCAGTTCCCACCATCGAAATCCCTGGCGGGCCGAGACGGCATAGTGGTGATGGTTGTTATGCCAGCCTTCGCCCAGGGTGAGCAGTGCCAGCAGGGCGTTGTTTCGGCTGGTGTCGTTGGTGTCGTAGCGGCGCGTACCGAACATGTGGTCCAGGGAGTTGATGGTGCAGGTGGCATGCAGAAGCACTACGGTGGAGATGAAAAATCCCCACACCAGCATCTGGGGCCCGTCGGTGCCCAGAGCCGGGGCGACCTGTTTTAAAATAGCGCCAGTCATAAAAAGAAGCACGGCCAGCACGATGGGGAGGACCGTGTCGAATCGGTTGATCCAGAGCAGCTCGGGGAAACGGGCCCACTCCTGGACATACCTGTAGCGCGTGGGAAAGTTGGATCTAGAGGTGAGCCAGCCGATATGGCTCCACCAGAAACCGTGCTGCTTCGGTGAGTGCACATCCGATGGCTGATCGGTGAAGCGGTGATGGTGACGGTGGTGGGCCGCCCACCACAACGGGCCGCGCTGGACAGACATGTTGCCGACGACCGCGAACATGAACTGCCAAAAACGGTTGACCTTGAAGGCCTTGTGCGAAAAGTACCGGTGGTAGAACCCGGTGATGGCGAACATGCGCACCAGGTAGAGCCCCACGGCGGTGGCGACGGCCGTCGGCGACCATCCCACCCAGAACACCAGCAGACATCCGACATGCAGGCCGATCAGCGGAAGCACCCTGGTCCAGTCGACCCTCTTCTGATCCTCCACCGGGATGTCCGCCACGCCCGCTTCGGAGTCGAACCAGCGCACCACGGAAAGCAAGAGGGTGCGCATGTTTGACGTCTGTTTTTCTGTTGGTTGCATGTCGTCGGATCTACTCTTCCAGTTGCGCCAGGAAGGCGTCCGCTTCCTGCACAGAGCGGTTGATGTCCTGAATCAGGGTGCCGATGTCGTCCTCGATGCTGCTCATTTCCGCTTTCAACGCGCCGATGGCCTGGGCATTCAGGTTGTGTTTCAGGTACAGCACGTAGTCGTTGAGTTTGGTCAATACCGGGGTCATCCGTTTGCGCGAGGCGTGCATGGAACTTTCCAGCCGGTCATAGCGAACCTGGGTTTCCTTGAGCTTTTGGGCGCTCCTGGACTTGAAGCTCGGGTTCTGGATCTGGTCGATCTCGGCCCGCCACTCCTTGAACAGGTCGTCTGAAATGCGCTCGACCTTGGCGATGCGCTCATCGATCATCCCCGCGCGCTGCCGGCAGTCCTCGTAATCGTCCGATACCCGATCATAGATCTTTTCGAGGTCGCCGCCGTCGAAATGGTAGACCATTTTCAGGCTGGTCAAGGCGTCGTTGAACTCTTCGGAGGCCTCCTTTTGATCGTCCTGGACCGCTTCGATCTGTTCGCGCAGCAAATGGCGCTTCTCTTTCCCCAGGGATTCCCACACCGAGTAGTAGGCGCTCTGGCATGCGGAAATCAAAAGGACGGCCACGGTCGCGGCCAGGCAGGGGAAGTTTTTCTTCGTCATCGTTTGCCTCCTTGTGCGGATCAAGTTCAATTCACCGGCCCAGTCCGGCGAGATACGCTTCATAGTCGCGGCAGCGGCACAGGGCGTCGTATTCCGCCGTGACCGTGTCGGCCGTCTCCTTATCCAGTTTTGACCTGATAATTTTCAGCAGGTGGGTCACGGCGTCCAGCTCGAGGCGATGCTTGAGGAAATCGAACACCGTTTCGGACAGGGTGAACCCGGTCTTGTGACCCATCAGCAAGACGCGATAGGCGATCAATTCCCTGTTGGGAATCACGTGGCAGTTGAAATCGATGCGCCGCGCTCGAATGTCCGCCGTACACCCGTTTTCCGCCAACGAGCGGTCGCGCACGTCGAATACAATGGCGTTGACCGTGAAGTCGATGCTGCTCAGCAGGTTGTCCATGGTCGGTTCGAGATGGCAGGCCTCGATGATCACGAAATCTGGAAGAAGGCACAAGTCATAGGCCAGTTGCGATCCCTCAGGATGCCAGCGAAACCCTTTTAGATCGGTCTGTTCGATGAGTTGATCGGCCAGAGCGTGTGGCAGGGAAAAGTCGCGCGGCAGTTCGCCGATGAAAATATCGATGTCCGGCGTGGGGGGTGCGCTGCCATGGACAAGATCGATGATGATGTTCCGGATGGCGCCGCCGGCCACCACCACCCGGGCCTCGGCGGGAAGACGCCGGCACAGGGCGGTCAGGTTGCGGCCGATGTCCGGATTTCCGAAATATCGATCGACCGCCGAAATGATGCTCTCGTCAGTAACTGTCGTCATCGCCGCCGGGTCCGCTTGTCGTTCGCTTTCAAACTGTTGTGAAATCCAGCAAACCGGATTATTCTGGCAAAGTCAATGGCTATTCGGACCACAAAAAGGAGCTGCCATGAAGCCGGATCGCATCTGGATACCGATTCTTTTTTTCGTACTGTTGTTGACCTTCTACCAAGAGGCCTCGGCGGCGGAGCTTAAAGGCAAGGTAGCGTCAGTGAATGGCTTTGCGGTGCAGGTTCAACTGGAAGAGGCGCTGATTCCCCAGGTCGGTGATCCTGTGACCATCGGCTTCGCCGTGCCAGGCACGGGTGTGGTGCCGCTAGAAGGCAGATGGCGGGTATCCTTTGTCGGCGCCGAAACGATCGAGGCGGAGCCGGTCGGCGCCGTGGCGCGGCCCCAGGTCGGCCAACTGGTCAGCATCTATAGCGACCAACCCCGAAGGCTCGTTGAAAAGCCTCAAGCGGCTGACGAGGCGTACAACCGCGGTGAGAATTATTATTATGGCCGCAACGGCGTTTCACGGGATTACCGTAAAGCCTTGGCGGCCTACCGTGAGGCGGCCGATTTGGGGTCCGCCGAAGCGCAGTACAGCATCGGGTTTATGTACAGCAGAGGAGAGGGCGTGTCTGCGGATCCGGCCGAAGCGCTTAAATGGTATCGCCGGGCGGCGGACCTCGGTTTTGCCAAGGCCCAGCACAACCTTGGGAGCCTCTATCGCGAGGGACGCGGCGTGGATCCGGATTATGCGCAGGCGCTGATGTGGTTCCGCAAAGCGGCCGATCAAGGGCTGCCCCAGGCCCAGAACAGTTTGGGACTCATGTATTTTTACGGCCAGGGTGTGGCCGTCGACTATGAGGAAGCGATCCGCTGGTACCGACAGGCGGCTGAGGCGGGGAATGCCAGCGCCCAAGCCAACCTGGCCCGAAAGTATTATAACGGCCATGGTGTGGCACAGGATTTCGGTGAGGCGGCGATATGGTTTCGCAAGGCCGCCGATCAGGGGGACATTCGATCCGCCGCAACCCTTGGCTTTCTGTATGAAAAGGGCAAGGGAGTTGCCCAGGATGAGGAGGAGGCATTGCGTTGGTATCGATACGCTGCCGAGCAGGGCGATGGCGAGGCCCAATTCAACATGGGGGTCATGTATGCCAAAGGGCGCGGGGTGCCCAGCGATCCAAAAATTGCCGCTGAATGGTACCGAAAAGCCGCTGACCAGGGCGATCCCCAGGCCCAGTTCGTGCTGGGAACCAAGTATGAAGCAGGGCTCGGCGTGAACCAAAACCAGGATGAGGCCGTGCGCTGGTATCGCCTCGCCGCAGGGCAAGGATATGAGAAGGCACGCGAAGCTCTGAGCCGGCTGGGATGGAGATAAAAAAGCATCCCGCCGCTGCCATCTCAGAAGAGTTTCAGGAGATGGCCGACGCTCAATTGGGACAATGCACGATGAATTCCCACTGCGTATTGGTCCCGTCGGCGCAGTTGGGGCGAACATCCACGGTCACCTCGGAACGGAAGCCTTTTTTGAGTCTGACCGATTTTCGTCCGTTGGTTCCCACGCATCCGCTGTTGAACAGGGTGCTTCCGCCCTGCGAGACGATGATCTGGTCTTCTTCGGTATAGGTTTCGTATTCGAATACGAACATACCGCTCCCACTGCCCAAATCCATGATGTGGCGTTCGGGCTGATTGGCTCCAGCCTTGCGCACATCGTTGCAGGCGCCGTGCTTGATCACCGGCGGTCCAGATGGCTGGCCTCTTCGCGAGCTGCCGGAAGCCGTGCCGCTTCCCGTCCCCGATCCAGCCCCTGACCCCGACGCCATTTCGCGCAGCACGCCCCCAAGCACCTGGCCGAGGGTATGGGCCAGCTGTTCGTTGCGCTGGCGCTGCTCGGCGGCCTGGCGCTCTGCATCCTGCAGCGCCGCGGACAGGGAGGCATAATAGCCGCAGTTGCGGCTGAGATCCAGAAGCGCACGGTAGCGGGAGATGTCGTTGGCCTGCAATGCGGCCGACATTTGGTTGAGGTTTTCGTCGCAGTCAAGTTTCATGGCATATCGGTCGTGAAAATCGCAGTCGCCGCTGGCCGCCAGAAGTGCACGCGCGAGCGTGTGGTTGCCTTGTTTCATTGCCTCCAGGAATACCGCAGCGTTTTTCAGGCACACCATATTTTTCACCTGTGCCGATCCCTCGGCGTAAAAACTGCAGTTTTGACTTTGGGAAAGAACCTCCCTGGCCCGGGTTTCATCCTCTGCCGACATGGCCGCCAGAAAGCGATCAAGCAGCGCCGCGCAATCGTCGACGGTCGCTGTTGTATTCTTGAAGTCCTTGTATACGGTGAGGGTGACTTTTTGGCCTTGGGGCGGCGATTGAGCCTTGACTCGGCCGTTCAGGTCGGCCCGTGGCGCGGTTGCGTCTTGGATCACACTCGGCTCGAAGCCCGCCGCCGTTATGGCCGCCGCTGCATCCTGAGCCTTCATGCCGATGACATTGGGAACGGTCGGTTTATAGTCGCTGTGCACCCGGATGCGCACCGGCGATCCGACGTCGACCTGGTCGCCGGCCGGTGGGCTCTGGGACTGGATGGTGAAGGCCCGGTTCTTTTCGGGTGCCGGGTCGCCGCCGCTGACCGCCGGGGCCAATTCGGCCGCGGCGATTTCTGATACCGCCTGATCTATCTTTTTGCCGACTACAGCGGGCACCGTCGCTTTGTTGCCGCAGCCGTTGGGGCCGGTTTCATATCGCTTGGGGTTATGGGGACACTCGTCGATGCAGTCCGGGACCAGATCGCCGTCGGTGTCGATGTCCGCCAGGCCGCAACCGCAGATGCCCGGCTTGGTCTTTTTCGGGTCGTGCGGGCATTCGTCGATGCCGGCGAGGCGGTCGACCCTGTCATTTTGGCGCTGCCGGCGAATCTCCTGGGCCTGGCGGTGAATTTCGCTGGGTGGGGGCAGGGGGTTCTCCGGTGATACGATCACACCGTTGGGATAGACCGTCGCGATATCCACGCGGACACGCCGCCTGAATTTTTCGGTTTGTTCCTCTTTGGTGCTGATGTCGTCAGAAACAATTTGAGCCACATCGTCGACGATCGGCCTGCCCTGCCAGTCATAGAGATAGGAGCTCAGCACGGCGCCGCCGACGGCTCCCACGCTGCAGCCCACGGCAGCTCCTGCCGGACCGGCCAGGGCGCCGACGGCCGCCCCGGTTTTGGCCCCCAGCCAGGCGCCGCCTGCCGCCGCTGCACCTGAAAATAGACTATTGGTGCCCGCCTGACCGGCACCCACGATATCTCCGCCCGAGAGGGCGCCGGCGGCTTCGGACAATGTGGCCGTCTGGTCCAGCCTGCCCAGCTTTTTGGTGAGGTTTTTGATGTTTTTACCCAGGTTGGAGGCAATGGCGTGGGCCTGTTTCTGGTTCAATCCCAGGTTTTGCAGCAGCTTGACCCGCTGGTTGATCGACAGTTTGCCCAAATGAGCGATCATTTTCTCGCCCATCGGCTCGGCTGCGTTGAAAATCGGCCCGCACCCCTCCATCAAGTCAACAAAATGCTCGATGTTATCCTTTTTGTCGTCATAGTGTTCTGGAACTCTCAGATATTTAAAATCATTCGTGGTGGCCGAGGCGGCCATTGCGGAGGCCAGCAGCCCGATAGCGGATAGAACCAGTCGCTTGGACCACCTCTCAATATTCCGCTTCATGGCCGACCTCCTTTCGCGGTCTCGTATTGGTAATACTTGAGCCGGTTGTAGAAGGCCTGGTAGTCCACCAGATCCACGCGCCGCAGGGTGTAGTGCTTCGGCGTTCCGCGGAAATAGAGACCGAGGCTGGATGTGGTGCGCCGGGCCGGAGAGAAGAAGATCAGGGCTCCGTCAGATCCGGTGCGTACGGCTGTCATCTTGAGCTCTTTGAACCATTCGGGCGGTGTGTTTAGCAGGGCGGTCTTCGTATCGGGCAGGGTGTCGGTGGCCGTGGAGAGGCTTGTGGCGATTCTCCCCGCGGCCGCCTCTGCGAGCACCCGGCCGGCCAGCTGACGGCAGGCGGCCAGGGCCGGGTCTTCGGCATCGGCATCGAGCAATGCGTTGATGCCGCTGAGATGCTGGTTGAGCATCAGGGCCAGGGCCGGATAGTTGAGATATTGGAGTGCCTCCTCGCTTTGCAGAATCGGCAGCTTCATCCGCCAGTCGTTTGGTGTGGCCCCATCGAGCATGCGTTCGAAGGAAATGAGGGATTCGGCCACAGACAATCCCAGTGCCAGGGGACGATGGATCTCTTCTCTGAGCCAGAGCGGGGTCGGGTCCAATATATCGTTGTCGTTGCGCACCCAATCGCCCATGAGCATTTCCGCATCGACAATCTGGGGAATATCTGATCGCTGGTCCCATGCAGTGATGAGAAAGGCGTCGCAGTAAGGATTGTAATATCCAACCAGCCCGAAATCACCCTGTCCGCCGCCCATCATCTGCACGGCGGCTCCGAGAAAATGCATCCAGGTCCACTGTGAAAGCGCAGGGGGCCCCCATCCCTCATTCAATGCCCACATCTTTTCCCGCCCCAGGTCGCGGGTGAACATCAGGAGCGCTTTTTCGAAATCGACGCGAGCTGTGCCTTTGAAACGGTCGGCCGCTAACATGACTGGAGTGAGCTTTTTGAGGTCATCCACGGATGGTTTGAAGCGCCGCTGTTCGGCCGCGGAAAGCGGTGTGGGTTTATCCGACATACCGGCGAGAGCGATCGAGCCGCACAAAAACGGTATGAGAAGGACCACCGTTGCGCAGATAGAACACCCAAGCCCATGGTGCTTCCGGTTGACACGCGGCATGTTGGTTCTCGAGGGGAGGCGGGTGAGGTGTGTTTGCATTTTTCGTTTCCGATCGCTTGCAGCTTGGCATGGTTTCCATTTGAACCGTCGGGTCGAGAAAGAAAAACAGAGCTTATGTCAATACTCTTTTCATGGGTGAGTTTCAAAAATCAACAGTAAAAACGGATAGGCGCCTGGGCGGAAAGATGGGGATCGGCGCAAAGCGGGCCTGAATGGACCGTCGGGATGCGACAGCCGTTCAAAAGGGTTGTCTGCCAAGGGGCTCTCCGGGTGGTTCGCTACTGAGTTCTGCCAATTGGGTCAACACTTTTTCAAGCTCCCTGGACAAGCTCGAACACCACGGCACGCGCTGCAGCCATAAAGCATGAAGCCGGGACTGGTGCCATGACACTTCGAGTGTGTCTGACACCTTTATGGCGCTTCGAAGACCGGCGAGCAACGCCACCATTTGGGCTTCGATGCTGTTCTCATCATGAGGCGCCGAAGCAAGTCGGTCGATGAGTGAGTGGATGTGTGTGATGATCTCGTGCATGCTTTTCCATAATCGATTGCGGTCTTTTCAGCAATACCCGATGGGGATAAAAGAGCCCGGCAAAAGCCAGGTAATGCCCATCCGCAAATGGCCAATTGGCCCGATATCGGCGTTGTGCTCAAAATTGATCCTCGAAATATCATCTATATGCGTGTGGTAAAATTTTTCGCATGTCTTGATCTCGACCTCATTTACCTGTTTCTGGATGGGCACCAGGCAGAACCCCAGCGCGAACCCATCAGAACGGTAGCGGTAGGCAAAAGCCGCCCTCACCAGAACGGCCTTATGGCCGAATCAGCCTCACGGTGATGAACAGGGCCGGGGGAGCAGCTCCGAGAAAGAGGTCGTTTAAGAATTTGTCAGTAGGATGGTGAAAAAAACGGGCTGTACAACCAGAACCAGATGAGCTTTGCCCACTCCCAGAATACCCATTTGATATCGGCCCGGCTGGCAAACCATGGCTTGTGCGGCGACTCGAAGGCAGTGGGCACAAAAGCGATTTGGTATTCATCCGGATCGAACACCCGGGCGGCCATGATTTCGATGCGGCGCATGTGGTAGGGCGAGCTCACGATGATGGCCCGTTTGGCCGCGATGAGTTCCATCAGCTTCATGGCCTGGAGCATCTCGATGTGGGTCTCTTCTACATAGGGCCGGCGGTTCGCCGCACGGATATCGCGGACCAGGGCGGCAGTCTGCGTCTGCGCGATAAGAAAGTTAGCACCCCGGGCCTCATAAATCCGGCCTTGAAATGGCACGATTATATATTCGGCCCGCCCTTCGGCAATGAGCTCGCGGGCCTGCTGCTTGCGCTCCTCAAAATCATTTCCCCCGAATACCACCACAGTATCCGCTGCTATCGGAGGGGTTTTATACAGCAGGTAATTCGGCAAAAAGTAAGCAGCCCATCCGGCTGCCAGCATCCCGGCGATGGCCGATAGGATGGCCCATCTAAAGCGGCGTTCACAATAAAGGGTGGGACCAGATGACATATCGGTAAATCTCCGGCGGATTCAACCCGCTGTGCCGTGTAAATGGTCCTGCGGGTTTTTCAGCCCTTTCATTCTGTGAGTTTTTTTAAGATACCACGCCTGAGTTTGGACGATGCCCTCTGTGAGCCCTATTCGGGTGTGCCAGTTCAGGGCGGTCATTCGGCAGACATCCGACAGGTTGCCCAGGGTCCTGTAAAGGTCGGTGAGCTCGAAGACCAGATCACTTTTAACCGATCACTGTCTGAATCGTCGGGGCCAACTCAAGAATGCCGATATCTTTGCCTGTCCCAATACTTAGAAAACAAGGGCGGGGATAGTCAAGCAGTTCTGCGCGTATCGTGTCCAGCGGGAATTCCCTGAGGAAGATGCAGGCATCTGCCATATGGACCGCGTGCCTGAATTCCTACAAGCGTGAACCGTTGCCCCATTTGGTCACCGATTGGGTGAACCCGCCCATTCGAATTTTGTACAGGACATAGGGGACCTCTTTCGAGTACCGGACGGCGTTATGATAAATTTTATAGGAGTTCCTAAGAAAAAGCAGCATCCATCGCAACCGCCCCCTCTTGCGTCGATCAGACGGCTTTGCTATTCAAGCCATGTAAACAGGAGGTGTGAAGATGAGACCGAACAAGGCGCTCGAAGCGTGGCGGCAGGGCCGGCCGACCATCGGCGGGTGGTTGAGCATGGGCAATGCCTATTCGGCCGAACTCATGGCTCACCTTGGCTTCGATTGGCTGTGCGCCGATATGCAGCACGGCATGATCGGCGATCACGACTTGAAACAGATGCTGCCGGCGATGTCCACCACCGGCGTCACCCCGCTGGTGCGCGTGCCTTGGAACGACCCGCCTACGATCATGAAGGTGCTGGACGCCGGCGCCTATGGCGTCATCGTGCCGATGATCAACAACCGGCAAGAGGCGTTGAAAGCCGTCTCGGCTTGCCGCTACCCACCCGAGGGACAGCGCTCCTTCGGCCCCATTCGCGCGGCGCTGTATGGCGGTGAGGGCTATGCCGCGGAAGCGAATCGACAGGTGGCCTGCATCGGCATGATCGAAACCCGGCAGGGACTCGACAACCTGGAGGAGATCGTGACGACGCCCGGCCTGGATGGCATCTACATCGGCCCGGCCGACCTGGCTTTGGCGATCGGTCTGGCGCCGGTGGGGGACAACGACGATCCTGCCCACGTGGCGACGGTCGACCGCATCTTCAAGTCCTGCCGCGCGCATGGCCTGGCCGTGGGGATTCATACCTGGAGTGCGGCATTCACCCGACGATACCTTGAACAGGGATTTCAGTTCGTCACGCTGGGAACGGATAGCGGGTTCATGGTGAAAAAGGCCTCGGCGGACCTGCGAGAGGCGCGAAGCAAGCTGAAAACGATCGCGTAAGATCGCTATTGCGGACGAATTATCAAACGAAAGGAACTTTCATGTCCAGAAGAAAAGCGGCATATTGTGCGGTGTCATCACTGCTGCTGGCAATGGCGGTCTATGCCTGCCAGGGCGGCATGGACGGCGTGCTCGGCCAGGTCGCAAGGGAGCTGCAAGCCAGCCAGGGACTGGGCCAGAGCGACATTGTCGCCGGTCTCAAGGAGGCGCTACGGGTGGGAACGGAAAATGCAGTGGATGTCACCTCCAAGCTCAACGGCTATTACAACAATCCGGAAATCAAGATCCCCCTGCCGGAAAACGTCCGCAAGGTCGAAAATGTGTTGCGCATGGCAGGGTTGGGTCAGCAGGTCAACTCTTTTGAACAGAGCATGAACCGTGCGGCTGAGCGGGCCGCGCCGGAGGCCAAGGCGCTTTTCGTGGGGGCCATCAAACAGATGACCTTTGCCGATGCCAAGAAGATTCTGAACGGCCGCGAGAACGAGGCGACCCTTTTCTTCAAGGACAAAACCTATCATGCGCTGGGGCAGCGCTTCCAGCCGCTGGTGCACGACGCCATGGCGGAGGTCGGTGTGACACGCTATTACCAGACACTGGAAGACAAGATCCGCGTGCTGCCGGTCAAGGGGCTTATGGATGTCAACCTGGATCAATACGTGACCGACAAGGCATTGGATGGCCTTTTCGTCATGCTGGCGCAGGAGGAGGCCAAGATTCGGACCGATCCGGCGGCCCGGGTGACCGACATCCTAAAGAAAGTGTTCGGGTCGCAGCAATAGGGCGGTTGCTTTGAAACCCCATTTGCCGACCGTATGAATCCCCGGCGCATCTTCTTCGCGTATAAGGCCGCTTCGACCGGAAAGCAAACACGGCACAGTATTTTTACTATGATTTGATCGCAGGTTGGGTGTCGCTGCGGCTTTCCCTGGCCGCATCGTCTGGATGAATGCGCCAGGTGACCAGGGGCGAGACCAGGTACAGGATCATAATGCAGAGGCTGGCTTGGCCCAGGTATGGCGTGAACGCGAAACCGATCACGATGAGCGCCGTCACGCGGCCGAACCAGGGGTTGCGGCTCATGGCACGGCCCATGTGGATGTAGTGGATCGGATAAAAGTTCATGATGACGGCGTTGAAGAGCATCAGGACGATGGAGAAATATCCCCAGAATCCGATCCATCCCGGAAATGCTTCCAGGGCGTGTCCGTAGATGACGATGGGCGATAGCACCAGCAGGGCGGCCGCCGGCGTGGGCAACCCCTTGAAAAAGCCGGGGATCGGGTGCTTATCGATGGTGAAGTAGATCAGGCGGCTTAGGCCGGCAAGGGCGTAGACCGCGCCGATCCATCCGACGACCGTGGTATTGAAACGGCCGTATCCGAAATCGGTCAGGGCGATGTAGAAAATCCAGGCCGGCACGATGCAGAAGCTGATGGCGTCTGCAAAGTCATCCATCAGATTGCCCAGGTTCACTCTTCGCCCCGACTCGTTCTCCTCCTCGGGCAGCGGCTCGGTCAGCCCCAGGCGGCGGGCCACGGAGCCGTCCAGCTTATCGAACGTAGCGGCCCCGATCAGCATGAAGTACATCTCCCGGAAGCGTCCCTGATAGGCGAAGATCACCCCCATGATCCCCATCATGGCATTCATTACCGTGAGCGCATTGGGCAGCACCGCAAGTATTTTCCGCCTGAGGACCTGATCGCCGAGGCACAATTCATCCAGGCAGACGGTGCCGTATTTGCGGCAGTAGGCCGCTATGGAGCCGAAATTGATGATCATGAAAAGGATTTCGATAAAGAAAAAAGTCCTCAGGGGCAGGGTGCCCATCCAGGAAACCCAGTGGTAGATCCAGGAGGATGGCCCTTCGGGAACATAGAAGGCGTGGGCATAGAGCAGTACGCTGATGGGAGCGGCCACGATGGTACGCAACCGGGTATATTCCTTGGATTCGGGTTCGCTGCCCTGGCGCAGGGCAAAGCCGCGCATGAATCCCGCGAAATTGTCACGAATCAGAACGGTCACGCACAGCAGCAACACGAAGATGGCATGCAGCAACTGGGCGCGGCTGGGCTGGGTGCCGACAAGGCGCCACATGGTGCCGACGGCGATCACCGGAAATATGATCGAAAAGACGAGCTTGTCCATGATACGGTCGGCCAGCGGAGCCAGTAGCGCCTGGGGGCGGAAACGGGCGGCGAACCAGCCGTCGATGAGGTCGAACGCCATGGAGATCAGCAGAAACGAAATGCCCAGCGTATAGACGGCCGGATCCTTTCCCCATATCACGGCCAGGGCGCATACCATCCCGCCGAAGACCAGAAAGGGCCTGCTGTATACCAGGACGGCCGTGAATTTCGCCGGGAACTGTGTCGTCGCCATTTCACAGAAGCCTTTCGTGTCGAATCGCCGTTACCACGCGTTATCGAACGGCTCACATTCATTTCGCCCAAATTTTGCATTTTTAACACAAGTTGGGGTCGAAAGCCAGGCGCCCTGTCAAGCGGCATCGATTCCAACTGAATGATATTTATTTGACAGATCTCCTGAGGTAATCATAAGGATGATCATTGGGTCGACACCTCTTTCGTAGCTCTGTCCTGGCGTTTGCCGCCGGGACCGGCACTGGCCTTTCAAGCGACCTTCCCGATGATACGAGCGAGGATACCATGAAAACCTTTCAGGATCTCGGCTACATATTGGATGCAATGGAAGACGGCATCTACATCACCCGCGAGGATTACACCGTCGAGTTCATGAATCGCGCCATGATCGTGATGTTCGGCGAGGCCGTCGGTCGGAAGTGTTACGAGGTGGTCAACGACTCCGAAGTGATGTGCCCCTGGTGTCAGGCCCGTGAAGTGTTTGAAAACGGGGAGAGCGCCCATTCGGAAGTCTACATGCCGCGGCTGGACCGCACCTATCGCATCATCGAAGTGCCCATTCGGAACCTGGACGGTACCCTGTCCAAACTCAATATCTACAGGGACATCACCCGGCGCCGCGACCAGGAAATGAAATTGCGCTCCACGGAACAGAGCTACCGGCGCCTGTTCGAGAACGTGGGGGCAGGTGTCTATGTGAGCAGCAAAGAGGGGCGCTTTCTCGATGTCAATCCCGCCCTGATGGAAATGCTTGGCTATACGGACCGGCAGGAGTTGTTGAAGATCAGTCTTCAAAAGGACCTCTACCTGCGGCCTGAGGACCGGTTGGCCTTCCAGCGTCTGATCGAGAGCCAGGGCCGTGTCGTCAACTATCCGGTGGATTTCAAACGCAAGGACGGCACCAGCTTGCCGGTGCTGCTCACCGCCAACCTGCGCATCGACCCTTCGGGCCAGGTATCGGGATACGAAGGCATCTGCATGGATCAGAGCCAGATCGTGCGATTGGAGCGCGAAATCCGGAAGACTTTGGATTTTTTCAACAACATCATTCAGAGCTCGCCCAACGCCATCATCGGGGCGGATATGGAAGGCAAGATCATCATCTGGAACCGGGGCGCCGAAGAGACCTTGGGGTATGCGGCCCGGGATGTGGTCAACCGGATGGATGTGCGCCAGTTGTACGAGGGCGACCAGGCCTACCAGATGATGCGCAAGATGCGCAGCGGGGAGTTTGGCGGCAGCGGCAAGCTGCGCGCCTACCCCATGACCTTCCGGCACCGCGACGGGACACTGGTGGAAGGCACGCTTTCGGCCAGCCTCATCTACGACGAAACGGGGCAGGAGATCGCCTCGGCAGGCTTTTTCGTGGACTTGGGTGAGCGACTGGAGATGGAGCGCAGGCTGCACCGAACCCAGGAGCAGCTTCTGCAGTCCGAAAAACTGGCGGCCATGGGGCGACTCACCTCACAGCTGGCCCACGAACTCAACAACCCGCTCTACGGCATCATGAACACCCTGGAGCTGATGAAGACTGAGATACCCCCCACCAACAAGCGCCGTAAACTGCTCGACATGGCGCTGTCCGAGACCATTCGGCTCACCGAAATGCTGCGCAAGATGCTCTCCTTTTCCCGGCCGGACCAGGAATCGCGCTGCATCGTGGATATCAACACCATACTGGATGAAATCCTGCTGTTGCACGAAAAGCAATTCCGCGAAGTGGACATCAAGATTCAGACCGCTTTCACCCAAGGGCTTCGGCCGGTGATGGCCTCAAAAAACCAACTGCGCCAAGTGTTTCTCAACATGATCGCCAATGCCAAGGACGCAATGCCCGAAGGGGGCGTCCTGAGTGTGGGGACCAGCGGCAACGGCGATTCCGTCCGGGTACAGATCGCCGACACCGGTGCGGGCATCAAGGCCGAGCACCTCGACAAAATTTTCGACACCTTTTTTACCACCAAGACGGACAGCGCCAAAGGGGTCGGCCTGGGCCTCTCGGTCTGCTACGGATTCATCAAGGATCATGGCGGCGACATCAAGGTAGAGAGCCAGGTCGGCAAAGGCACCACCTTCACCATCCTTCTGCCCACCACCCATGAAAGCGAGCCGTTGAGCTGCCCGGAACCTGGTGCCGCCGCGTGAAGTCGCCCTTCCTTTCCCCTTTCTGAATCCCCGTACGCATACCCGAACAAACCATAGAAACGGCAGCCTGTACGAATTTTACCCCGGGATTGCCGGGTTTCAGGCAGAGTATGTTTATTTTTAAAAATGAAAAAGCTATATTAAATAAAAATAATGAACAAATGCGAATTCCCCGCCCATGACCGAAACCAGTTTCGATCGGCATTTTTCCGAATGAAAAACAAGTAATTTTAATTGGTTAATAAGGTTATAGCCCTTTCTGATGTCATCTTGGCGGCTCTTTGCGAATTCATCTCGCGGGGATTTAAAGATAGAATTTATAGAAATTATAAAAAATATAGTTGACAGGTAGTCCGAGTCGTCGTATGGAAACATCATAAGCCCCCAAAGGAGAGAAAGGAGGGACTCGCCATGGAAGACACACTTACCGTTTACAAGGCCAGCCAGATGTGCAAGGCCTCCTCCAAATCGATCATCAACTGGATCGAAGCGGGTCACATCAAGGCCTACAAGACTGTCGGCGGCCATCGCCGCATCAAACGGGAGGACCTGGTCGCCTTCATGCAGCGCCAGGGCATGCCCGTGCCGGCCGAACTGCCGGCCAACAGCCGGCGCAAAATTCTCGTGGTGGACGACGACCCGATCATCGTGGAGACGATCGTGCAAGCCCTGGAGGAGGACGAGCACGATTACGAGGTGATTTCCGCCTCCGATGGGTTCGAAGCCGGGCTGCAGGTCAACCACTTCCGGCCCGATTTGATCATTCTGGACATCATGATGCCAGACATCAAAGGCAACGAGGTGTGCCGCAAGATCAAGGAGAACCCGGACACCCGGGATACGAAGATCATCGTGCTGTCGGCATATCTGGACGACGACAAGTTCAAGGAGATGAAGGCCTACGGCGCCGACATGTGCTTTTCCAAACCGCTGCCGCTGCCCCAGCTCAAGGAGGAAGTGGCCCGCCTGTTGGAGCGGGCGTAGCCCGTGTGGCCGCGTTGGGATTTCGAGAAAGGAGGCACACCATGAAACTGAGAGAAGCGCTGGCGACCCAAAAGTTCATCGTCACATCCGAGGTCCAGGCCCCCATGTTCGACGCCACTCCGGAGGACCTGGTGGCCTGCCTGCAGCGCGTGCGCGGCCGGGTGGATGGCGTTGCGGTGAGCGATGTGGAGCTCGCGGGCGTGGTCGGCGATACCATTCGGGCCTGTCAACTGCTCCAGGAGAGCCGTTTCAATTCGATCTATCAGACCACGACGAGGGACAAGAACCGCATCCAGCTGCAAAAGGATTTGACCACCGCCCACCAGGCCGGTGTGGAGAACCTACTGGTTTTTACCGAGGACTACCGGGTCTCCGGCGACAGCCTGCAGGAGTCCATGTTCTTCCATGTGGATTCGGGCAAGCTGGCTTCCGTGCTGCAGCACATCCGCGAGGGGCGGGCCGTCGACGGCGAGCATCTCGCCGAGCCGATGGATTTCACCCTGGGCTCCGGGGTCGAGTCATTGTGGGGCAGAAATGTCCCCAAGAAGGGTATGGAGGAGATGGAGACCCTGCGAAGTATCGGGACCGGTTACTTTTTGACCACTCCGGTTTTCGACCTGGATCAGTTCGAGAAGTTCACCCGCCAGGTCGACACCTTTCGGGTGCCGGTCATTGCCGAGGTGCTGTTGTTGAGAAACCCGGCCATGGCCCGCTTTATCAACCGACACTTTAAATCGGGATTGGTTCCCGAATGGGTCATCGAGAAGCTCGACAAGGCGGCCGACAAGCGGCAGGCCAGCATCGAGCTGTTCGCCGACCTGGTCAAAGGCCTGAAGGAGATCTGCCGTGGCGTGCACATCATCACCATGGGCGGCGAGGATCGACTGCAGCCCTATCTGGATGCCGCCGGGCTTCGGTAGCATGTTCCCGCTTCATCCCTGAACCTCCCGTTCCCACCCGATCCTGCGCGACGATTCTCTCTTCGGATTCCTGTTACCCGGCCGCCCCCATCACATCGACGTGGCTTTGACTTCTATCACCGGGGCGGACCTCCCGCCCCGGAAGAAAAGGAGAAAAACCAATGACGGCCCCCATCGAACTCGATGAATTGGAAGGTGAGTTTAAAGCCGCGCTGTCGGAAAAAATTCCGACGGGTGCATTTGATTTGTGCCTCACCTGCGGGACCTGCACCGGCGGATGCCCGGCTTCCGAACTCTTCGACATGGACCCGCGCAAGCTGGTGCGCCTGCTGGTGCTGGGCCTGGACGAAGAGGTCAAGCAGACCCCCTGGTCCTGGGTCTGCACCATGTGCGCCCGCTGTCTCAAACAGTGTCCCATGTCCATCGACATTCCCAGACTGGTCTACCACCTGCGTCAAAGCTGGCCCCGGGAAAAGCGGCCCAAGGGCATCCGCGGGTCGTGCGACCAGCACATCCGCGCCGGAAACGCCATGGGCGTGCCCACCGACGACTTTGTCTGGACCGTGGAGGATGTGGCCGAGGAGATCCGCGCTTCACAACCCCGGTTTAAAGATTTGAAGGCCACCGTGGATCGCAAGGGCGCCTACATGGCCATCAACCAGAACTCGCGCGAGCCGGTCACCGAACCGGACGAGTTGGGCCCCTTGTGGAAGATTCTGCACCTCGTGGGCGCCGATTGGACCTATCCGTCGGTGATGTGGGCCGGGGAGAACTACTGCCTCTTCCTTGCGGACGAGGAGGGCTGGCGGTACATCCTGGAAGAGTTCGTCCACCATATCGACCAAAACCTGGGGTGCACGCAGGTGGTCAATACGGAGTGAGGCCACTCGTTCTTCGCAATCCTGGAAGGATTGAAAAAATTCAACATCCCCCACAAGTTCGAATTCACCAGCATCATCACCCTTTATGCCCACTGGATCCGGGAGGGTCGCCTCAAAGTCGACTCCGAATGGAACAAGGACCTGAAAGTCAAGTTCACCCTTCAGGACCCATGCAACATCGTCCGAAAGACCTGGGGCGAAGAGATGGCCGACGACATGCGCTTTGTGGTCAAGACGGTGGTGGGCGAGGAAAATTTCGTAGACATGGTGCCGTGCGGCGCCAACAATTACTGTTGCGGCGGGGGTGGCGGCGCGCTGCAGGCCGGGTACACCGATCAGCGCCGGGCCTACGGCAAAGTAAAGTTCGACCAGATCCAGGCCACCGGTGCGCAATACGTCCTGGCGCCTTGCCACAACTGCCACTCTCAGATCGAAGATATCGGCGAGTTTTACGGGGGGAAATATCGTGTGGCCCACATCTGGACTTTCATCTGCCTGGCCATGGGCATCCTCGGAGAGAACGAACGCACCTATCTGGGGCCGGACCTGGCGGCGTTGGGGTTGTAATTCGTGCCCGTCCACAAATAGGCGAATTGGGTCGAGATCAAGGCGCACGAAAAATTTAACCGCAGGCATATGGCTGATATTCCGAGGATTAAATTTTTCGTGCAACGCCGATATCGGGCAAATTGGTCATTTGTGGATGGGCACACAATAAGGAGGAACCCATGACACAATCAGCCATCGGCGCGGTGATGGTGGTGGGCGGCGGCATCGCCGGCATACAGGCCTCCCTGGACCTGGCCGAATCGGGCTACAAGGTGTACCTGGTCGATCGCAACTCGGCCATCGGCGGGACCATGGCCCAACTGGACAAGACCTTTCCGACCAACGACTGCTCCATGTGCATCATATCGCCCAAGCTGGTGGAGGCCGGGCGGCACCTGAACATCGACCTGCGCACCCTGACCGAAGTCCACCGCGTCGAGGGCGAACCGGGAAACTTCAGCGTCACCCTGCGGACCGAGCCGCGCTTCATCGACCCCGAAAAGTGCACGGCCTGCGGCGAGTGCGCCAAGGTGTGCCCGGTCAGCCTGCCCAACCGCTTCGACCAGGGCCTGGGGCAGCGCAAGGCGGCCTACAAGCTCTATCCCCAGGCCATGCCCGGCGCCTATGCCATCGAAAAGCGCGGCACGGCGCCGTGCAAAGGCGCCTGTCCCGCCCAGGTAAGCGTCCAGGGATGGATCGCCCTGATGAATCAGGGCCGTTTCCAGGAAGCCATCGCACTGTTCAAGAAGGAACACCCGTTTCCGGGCGTCTGCGGCAGAGTGTGCCATCACCCCTGTGAGGCGGCCTGCACCCGGGGCCGGCTCGACCAGCCGCTGGGCATCCAATATCTGCACCGCTACCTGGCCGACCTGGACCGGCGCGCCGCTTCCCCCTATGTGCCGGCGCGAAAGGACGCCAATCGTATCAAGGCGGCCGTCATCGGTTCCGGCCCGGCCGGCCTGACCTGCGCCTATTTTCTGGCCATCGAAGGCTACGAAGTGACAGTCTTCGAGCAGCACGACGTGCTGGGCGGCATGTTGCGACTCGGCATTCCCGCGTACCGGTTGCCGCGCGATGTGATCGACGCCGAGATCCAGACCATCCGCAACCTGGGCGTTTCCTTCAAGACCGGCGTGACCATCGGCAAGGATCTGACCATCGGTCGGTTGCGCGACCAGGGCTTCAAGTCCTTTTTCATGGCGGTGGGGTCCCAGGAGTGCAAAGCCCTGAACATTGCGGGTGAAGATCTCCAGGGCGTGGTGCCGGGGGTCGATTTCCTGCGCCGTGTGAACCACGGCGAATCGGCGAGTCTGGGCGATCGCGTCGCCGTGATCGGCGGCGGCAACGTGGCCATGGATGCCGTGCGGACCGCCCTGCGCTGCGGCGCCTCGAAACCGTTCATCATCTATCGGCGCAGCGAGGCGGAGATGCCTGCCAGCGCCGACGAGATCGCCGAATGCCGCGATGAGGGTATCGAGATCCTGACCCTGACCGACCCGGTGCGGGTCATCGGAGAGAACGGCCGGGTGAAGGCCATCGAATGCCTCCGCATGCAGTTGGGAGAAGCGGACCAGAGCGGACGCCGCCGGCCGGTGGCCATTGCCGGAAGCGAATTCACCATCGCCATCGACGCCTTGGTGCCCGCCATCGGACAGGAGAGCGATTGGGCCTGTCTGACCGACGAGTGCGCCTGCACCCTGAGCGATTGGGGCACCATGAATGTCGACCCGGTCACGCTGCAGACCGATGATCCCGACATTTTCGCCGGCGGCGATGCGGTCAGGGGCCCAGCCACGGTGGTCGATGCCATCGCGGCCGGCAAACAGGCCGCCATCTCCATGGATCGTTTCATGCGCGGGGTCGATTTAAAGGCCGGGCGGGAAAAGAAGGTCGCGGTGGTCGAAGATGTTCCCCTGGCCGGCCGAAAACCGCTGGCGCGCCAGAAGATGCGCCATGCCGCCGCGGCCGGACGCATCGGCAATTTCAAAGAAGTGCAACTGGGGTACGGCGACAAGAGCGCCGCGCGCGAGGCCGAGCGCTGCCTGGCGTGCGGGCTCTGTTCGGAGTGTTATCGATGCGTGGACGCCTGCCTGGCCGGCGCGGTGGACCACGACGCAGATGTCAAGGAGGAGACCGTTCAGGTGGGGGCCATCATCCTGGCCCCGGGGATCGTGCCCTACGATCCCGGCCCGTACCCGGCCTACGGCTATGCCGCCCATCCCAACGTGGTGACGAGCCTCGAGTTCGAGCGCATGCTCTCGGCCTCCGGGCCTTACGCCGGCCATCTGGTGCGGCCTTCGGATCGCCAGGCGCCTGAAAAAATCGCCTGGCTGCAGTGCGTGGGATCGCGGGATATCAACCACTGCGACAACGCCTATTGCTCGTCGGTGTGCTGCATGTACGCCAACAAACAGGCCGTCATCGCCAAGGAGCACAGCGACGGATCGCTGGAGACGGCCATCTTTTTCATGGACATGCGCACCTTCGGCAAGGAGTTCGACAAGTACCAGCTGCGGGCAGCTGAAGAGTACGGCGTGCGCTTCGTTCGCTCGCGCATCCACTCGGTCTATCCCCATGCCGATGATCGCCTGCGCATCGTCTACGCCACCGAGGGCGGCCGCACGGCCGAAGAGATATTCGATCTGGTGGTGCTCTCCGTGGGCCTGACCGCCGATCCGGCGGCCGCGGAGCTGGCCGGCCGGCTTGGGATCGATCTCAATGGCGATGGCTTTGCAAGCACCAGTAGTCTATCGCCTGTGAATACTTCTCGTGAGGGCGTCTATGTGTGCGGCGCGTTTCAGGAGCCCAAGGACATACCCCATTCGGTGATGGAGGCCTCGGCCGCGGCCGCCTGCGCCAGTGCGCCGCTGGCCGCGTCACGTTGGTCATTGACCCAGGAGAAGGCGCTGCCGCCGGAGCAGGACACGCGGGGCCAGGCGCCGCGCATCGGCGTCTTCGTCTGTAATTGCGGCATCAACATCGGCGGGGTGGCCGATGTGCCCGCGGTTCGAGATTACGCCCGGACCCTGCCCGGCGTTGTGCACGTGGAAGACAACCTCTTCACCTGCTCCCAGGACACCCAGGCGCATATCAAGCAGACGATCGCCGAAAAGCGCATCAACCGGGTGGTGGTGGCTTCCTGCTCGCCGCGCACCCATGAACCGCTCTTCCAGGAGACCATTCGCGAGGCCGGGTTGAACCGCTACCTTTTCGAAATGGCGAACATCCGCGATCAGAACACCTGGGTCCACATGAACCATCCCCAAATGGCCACCGCCAAGGCCAAGGACCTGGTGCGCATGGCCGTGGCCAAGGCGGCCCGCGTCGAACCGCTCCACCACGTGTCGGTGCCCATCACCAGGGCTGCTCTGGTCGTGGGGGGCGGTGTGGCCGGCATGGAAGCGGCCCTTGGCGTGGCCGACCAGGGCTGCCGCGTCCACCTGGTGGAGCGGTCGGAAGCGTTGGGCGGCAACGCCGCTCACCTTCGCGCCACCTGGCAGGGCGAGGCTCTGGCCCCCTACCTGAAGGAGTTGATCGCGCGGGTACGCTCACACCCAAATATCGATCTGCACCTCAACGCCCAGGTGAAAAAGAGCGGCGGATCCATCGGCAATTTCACAACCACTCTGGAGGAGGGCAACGGCGCCGGGCCGGAGATCTTTCACGGTGCAACCATTCTGGCCACCGGCGGCCGGGAGTTCAAACCCACCGAATACCTCTACGGCAAGCATCCCAACGTCATGACGCACCTCGATTTCGACGAGGCCCTGAGCCGTGAAGACAAACGCCTGGAGCGGGCCGCCAGCGCCGTATTCATTCAGTGCGTGGGGTCGCGCGACGCAGAGCGCCCATACTGCAGCAAGACCTGCTGCACCCACAGCCTCAAGGCGGCCCTGGCTCTCAAGGCAATCAATCCCAGGATCAAAGTCTACATCATCTATCGCGACATCCGCGCCTATGGATTCAGGGAAGAGATCTACAAGCAGGCCAGGGAACGGGGGGTCGTCTTCATCCGCTACGATTTGACGCGCAAGCCCAGCGTGGCCATCCGGGACGAAGAGACGTTGCTTCTGACGGTCAACGACCATGTGCTGGGCCGGCCCATCCGCATCAAGCCCGACCTGCTCGTGCTGGCCGCCGGCATCATACCCAACGACAACCGGGAGCTCTTTGAAAAATTCAAGGTACCGGTCAACGCAGAAGGCTTTCTGGTCGAGGCGCACGCCAAGCTGCGGCCGGTGGACTTCGCTTCGGAAGGCATTTTTCTGGCCGGCCTGGCCCACTATCCCAAACCCATCGAGGAGACCATCGCCCAGGCCAAGGCCGCCGCCTCGCGGGCCATGACCCTGCTGGCCAAGGATGTCCTGCTGGTGGGCGGCGTCGTGGCCGAGGTGACGCCAGGCCGCTGCGCCGCCTGCCTCACTTGTGTACGCACCTGTCCTTATGGCATTCCGCGCATCGACGAACACGCCCACGCCGTCATCGACCCGGCCCAGTGCCACGGGTGCGGGATCTGCGCTGCAGAGTGCCCGGGCAAGGCCATCGAACTCAAGCACTACACCGATGAGCAGTTGATCGCCAAGTCCGAGGCGTTGTTCGCGGGCAGGTGATGGTTACTTTCTATTTGATGATCCGCCGCTTCATGGTCAGTAAGGCGAGAAAGCCGAAGATCACGGTGAATCCCACCAGGTAGGCCAGATTGAGGAGCGGATTGGACTCCATGGCGCCGATGCAGAAATAGCGCATCAACTCCACCAGGTGGTAGAGGGGGAAGATGAGCGTGAAAATGCCGGCCCAGTCGGGTATGCCCGAGACCGGGAAAAAAGTGCCCGAGAAGAGGAACATCGGGGTGATGAACAAGAATATGGGCAAGTTGAACATGTCGATGGTGGGAATGACCCCTGTGAAGAACATGCCGATGGCGGCAAAGGCCAGTCCGCCCAGGAAAGCGATGGGAATGCAAACGAGCGCGCCGGGGAAGTTGGCATAGCCGATGGGGATGAGCACGGCCAGCATGACCGCCACGGCGGCCGAGGCCTTGGAGGCGGCCCAGACGATTTCCGCGACGATGATCTCCTCCATGCTCATGGGCGTGGCCAGAATGCCGTCGAAGGTTTTCTGGTAGTACATGCGCACGAATGAGGTGTAGGTGGTTTCGAAAAAGGCGTTCCACATGCAGGCCGTGGCCACAAGGGCAGGGGCCATGAAGCGGGTATAGGCCAGTTGCATCCCGGCGTAGTCCACGGCGCCGATCAGTCCCGAGAATCCCAGGCCGAAGGCGAGAATGTAGAAGCCGGGTTCGAGCAGCGGCACGAGAAAATTGACCCGCCAGATGCGGCGGTAGGTGATCAGGTTCCGGAACCAGATGTGCCGGAAGCGGGTCGAGATGGCGGACAGCTGAATGGGGCTCATTCGCGCAACTCCCGGCCGGTGAGGCGCAAAAAGACATCTTCCAGATTTCCCGCCCGAAAGAGGCAGGATGCCATGCAGAAGCGCCGGCGCACCTCGTTTTCCAGCTCTCCCTGGGCATCGGCAAAAATGATCATCCGTTCGCCCAGGTCGTCGTGTTTGATCTGGTGATCCTTCAGGTAGGTTTTCAATTCCGGCCCCGGCCCCTCGATTTCGATGACACTTTCGGCGGCGTGTTCGGCGATCAGCTGGCGCGGCGCGCCCTGGGCGATAATGCGGCCGTGATCCATGATCACCAGCCGGTCGCACAGGCTCTCGGCCTCGTCCATGTAGTGGGTGGTCAGCAGCATGGTGAGGCCGCGTTTTTTCAGGTCGGTCAGCCGGTTCCAGACCTGGTGGCGGGACTGGGGATCAAGGCCGGTGGTGGGTTCGTCGAGAATGAGCAGGTCCGGCTCGGCCATCAGGGCCCTGGCCAGCTGCAGCCGCCGTGCCAGTCCGCCGGAGAGCTCCATCACCTTGGCCGCACGTTTATGGGACAAGGCGAAGAATTGGAGCAGTTCCTCCGCCCGCTCGCGGGCCCTGGCTTTATCCATGTCAAAGTAGCGTGCATAGATCCGCAGGTTCTGCTCTACGGTCAGATCCGGATCAAGGGTGTTCTCCTGCTGGCAGACGCCCATGCGCGAACGGATCTCGCGCCACTGGGTCGCGATATCCATTCCGAAGACGCGCATGTGACCCGCGGTGACCGGTGAGAAGCCGTAGATCATGCGGATGGCCGAAGTCTTGCCCGCCCCGTTGGGGCCGAGCAAGCCGAAGAACTCGCCTTTTTCCACATGGAAGCGGATGCCGTCCACCGCCGTGAAGGCGCCGAAGCGTTTGATGACATCTTGGGCATCGATGATCTGCATGCCATGCAAATATCACAAGCCCATGGTGATTGCCAGGGGGCGGAGACAGGTCTTGCCCATCTCCCAGTCCGGGGCGGGTGCGGTTCGAACCCCGGCCGGGAAATCGGGAAATGTGAACGAAACGGCTAATCGCGGCAGTTGATCACGCCCCGGGGCAGTTTGTCGCCCGCGGTGTGGCGGTAGGGGACAAACCCCGCATCCACCGCCTGGCGCATCAGCGCCTCGCGATGGTCGGGATGGGCGATGCGGATCAGGGCCTGGGCGCGTTCATTGATCGATAACCCCCTGGAGCGCACCAGGCCCCACTCGGTGGCCACGTAATCCACCAGCGAGCGCGGCACGGTCACGTTGGTGCCCTTTTCCAGGATCGGCACGATGCGCGACCGGCCCTTGTATTGGGAGTAGAGGGCCAGCACGCTCACGCCGGCGCGGTCGTGGGCGAGCATCGTGCCCATGACGAAGTCGAGCTGGCCGCCGGTGCCGCTGATCTGGCGGGGCCGGTCGCCCCCCACCTGTTCGGAGGCCACCTGGCCCATCAGGTCGACCTGCATGGTGGTGTTCAGGGAGAACATGCGCGGCTGCTGGGCGATGATCAGGGGGTTGTTGACGTAGTCCACGGGGTAGGAGGCGAACATGGGGTTGCGGTCCAGAAAATCGTACAGCCGGCGGCTGCCCAGGCAGAACGAGAAGGTCGACTTGTAACGATCCACCTTCTTGCGGGTATTGTCCACGACCCCGGCCTCGATCAGATCATACATCTTGTCGGTCAGCATCTCCGAGTGGATGCCCAAGTGGTGGACTCCGGCATCGACCAGGGCATCGAGCACCGAATTGGGCAGTCCCCCGATGCCGATCTGCAAGGTGGTGCCGTCGCCGATCAGGCCGGCCGAAACGATGTTGTGGGCGATCATGCGGTCCTCTTCCTTGACCGGCACGGTCGGCAGGCAGAAGGTCTTGAACTCGCGATCTTCGACGATGTGATCGACCTTGGAGATGTGAATCGCCTCCTCCTGGCCGCCGCACACCACCGGCATGTCTTCCTTGACCACGACCACGATCTTTTTAGAGACTTCACAGAACGCCTGGAGTTCGGTCACCGACAGGCCGAAGTTGAAGTAGCCGTGGGCATCCATGGGCGCGGTGACGATGAAAGAGATATCTTTTTGGGATTGTTCGCGGATCACGCCCGGCGCCAGGTGCCAGGATTGGGCCCAATAGACCCCGCAGCCGCGCGCGGCCACCTGGTTTCGGACCGAATGGAGGAAAAAACCGCTGTGCCACTTGAACACCTTGCCTTCCGGATCGGCCTTGAGAAACTCGTGTTCGGAAGTATCGAGCGAAGTTTGAACGTTGACGTCGCGCAATTCGTCCTTGCGCCGCGCCAGGTGCTTGTCGATGATGTGGGCCATGTTGGCCGAAATGCCGAGAAAGATGCTCATCCCGGATTGTACGAGCCCGGCCGCGGCTTCGGCGGATATCAGCTTGCGTTGGTACTCTTCGGCCAGTCGGGCGTTTTCCATGTCTCTGCTCCTTTGTTGAAATGAACGGGTTGGATCTGTCGCTATATGCCAATCGAGGCTACTCTTTAAACCTTCACTTCCTTCATATCGTTACGGCGTTCGCTGAAACTGTCTTGCGGCCCTGCCAGCGCTGGTAGAGGGCCAGGCCGCCGAGCACGATCACGCCGAAGATATCGCTCCACAATCCCGGCTGAATGAGGGCCACGCCGGCTGCCAGCAGCAGCAAGCGGAAAATCCAGTTCAACCGGTCCACGAGATACCCCATCAATCCCGAACCCAGGGCGATGGTGCCGATGGTGGCCGAAAAGGCGGCCAGGCCGATGGCGCCTATCGATCCTTTCCAGATCAGCTCCGGGCTGAAGACGAAGAAGTAGGGCACGAGGTAGGCGACGGCGGCTAGGCGCATGGATTCGAAGCCGGTGGCGAACGGCTTGGAACCGGCGATGGCGGCGCCGGCAAACGAGGCCAGGGCCACGGGCGGGGTCACCGTGGACAAGCAGGCGTAGTAGAAGACGAACATGTGCGCGGCCAGCGGGTTGACGCCCAGTTCGATAAGCACCGGTCCGCCCAGGATGACGGTCAGGATGTAGGCGGCCGAGGTGGTCAGGCCCATGCCCAGGATGATCGAGGCGAACATGACGAAGATCAGCGACAGAATCAGGTTGCCGCCGGCCGCATCGATGATGAGCCCAGAGAACTTGAGCCCCAGGCCGGTCTGGGTGACACAGCCGATGACGATGCCGGCGCAGGCGCACGCCAGGGCCACTTCCAGGCAACCGGTGGCGCCCTTTTCCATGGCGTTGAGGACCGCCCGAAATCCCATGCGGGTGGCCTTGCGGATGGCGCTGATCACCCACACCGAAATGATCGCCCACAGGCCGGCCTTCATGGGCGAATAGCCCATGATCAGAAAACCGATGAGCAGAAAGGCCGGGATCATAAGGTGACCGCCGGCCTTGATGGTGGCCCACAGCGGCGGCAGTTCTTCGCGGTTGAGCCCGCGCAGTCCCAGTTTGAGGGCCTCCATGTGCACCATCCAGAAGAGCGCCAGGAAATAGAGGACGCCGGGCAGGATGGCCGCCTTGACCACCTCCAGGTACCCCACGCCGAGCATGTCGGCCATGATGAAGGCGCCGGCGCCCATGACCGGCGGCATGAACTGGCCGCCGGTGGAGGAGACCGATTCCACGGCGCCGGCAAAGACCCCGCGGTAACCGATCTTTTTCATCAATGGAATGGTGAAGGAACCTGTGCTGACCACGTTGGCCACGGCCGATCCGCTGATCGTGCCGAAGAAACCGCTGCTCACCACGGCGACCTTGGCGGGCCCGCCCCGAAAGTGCCCGGCCAGGGCGTTGGAGAATTTAATGAAGAACTCGCCGGTGCCCGAGCTGACGAGAAACGCGCCGAACATGATGAAAACAAAGATGAAGCTGGCGCTCACGCCCAAGGGGATGCCGAAAAGTCCCTCGGTGGTCAGATACTGGTAGCTGATGAACTGTTCGTGATCGATGGGAAAGTGGCCCCACATGCCCGGGATCCGGTCGCCCAGGAGGGTGTAGAGAATGGCGATCAGGGTGATGATCGGCAGGGCCGGGCCCATGAGCCGGCGCGTGCACTCCAAAACGAGCAGCAGCAGGATCCCCCCCAGCCAAAGATCCGCGGTGGAAGCTTCTCCACCGCGCATGGCCAAAGTCTTGTAGGTTATGGCAAGATGAACGAGCGTCGTGATGGCCACGGCCGCCAGTCCCCAATCGATCATCCGGAGCCGCCAGGAATAGGCCCCGGCAAAGCGCTTGCTCAAGGGATAGATCAAAAATACCAGCGTGCAGGCGAAAGCCAGGTGGATCGAGCGCTGCACTAAGGCGGAAAAGAGGCCGAATTGGGCCGTGTAGATCTGAAACACGGCCATGGCAATGGCGACGATCCGGACGATTTGAGCGATTAACGAGAGTCGATTGCCAGTTTCCTTGGTCACTTCCATTTTCTATCTCCCATCCCTACGGCGGTATCGCCTTGCGCGCCATTCTCTATCTCACACGGATGCAAAGCAGCGTGCCGGCCTCCGCGTAATCGAGAAGGCGCAGCCGCCGTCCGCCAATCGACAAGGTGTGATCGGCCAGATCGGGCGACCCCAGACGAAAGGTCACCTGTTCGAGTTCCTGATCGATGTCGGCCAGTTCCGCGGAGCCGCCCGGCATCGGGCGATAGGTACCCAAAACGAAACCCTGGCCGTTCAGGCTGCCTTTGAAAGTCATATGGGTCAAGAGGATGCGCTCGCGGCCGAGAGCGCGATAGTGCTCCTCGAAAGGGGCCCGGTCGTAGGAGTGCAGGAACCGTATGGAGAACTCCGTTCCGGCGGTGATCTCCAGCTGCAGCAGCACTTCTCCCGTATCGCACACGGTCACTTCCAGGCACAGCCCGGATTGCGCCCGTGCTTCGACGACCGGGAGGCAGACGGCGGCGGCGACCAGCAGGATCGCCGCGGCCGTCGTTCGGATAGACCGGCGACCGCGGCGTTTCATGTGTTTCCGGTCCGGTGGAACACGGTGCATGTTACTTGATCAAACCTTTTTCTTTGTAGAATTTTTCGGCCCCGGGATGAAATGGAATGGGCATCCCCTTGACCGCGTTTTCCAGGGTGATGTTTTTGAACTGGGCGTGAATTTTATCCAAATCCGCCTTGTGATCGAAGACCGCCTTCAGGATGTCATAGGCCAGGTTTTCACTCATGTCCTGGTGAACCACGAAGATCCCCATCCATGAAAGCGTGTGGTGGGGTTTGTCCTGGCCTTTGTAGGTGCCGGCCGGAATCGTGGTTGGAAAGTAGGCCGGAAACTCCTTGTTGATTTTTTCGGCGATGCCAGGTTCGATGTCCAAGAAGAGAATGTCCCGCTGGGTGGCCAGATCGATTAAGGCCGGCGCCGGCGTGCCGAGGGTCACGATGCCGGCGTCGATGTTGCCGTCCTTCAACGCTTCAGCCGTTTCGGTGGCAGATAGGAACTGCTCATCGATATCGTCATAGGTCATTTTGAACACATTGAGTACGTAGCGCGCCATGGCCTCGGTGCCGCTGCCCGGCGCGCCCACGGCGACTTTCTTTCCCTTCAGGTCCTCGATGCTTTTGATCTTGCCGTTGGCCAGGGTGTAGAACTGGATGTCAATCGGATAGGTGGACATCAGGCCGCGCAGCTCCTTGACCGGATTCTTGGCGAAGGCTTCCAGGCCTTGGTAGGCCTGATACGCCGTGTCCGGCATGGAGAGCGCCAGGGCATCCTGCTTTTTGGAGATCGCCCGGATATTCTCGATCGATGCCCCCGAAGGATGGGCGGCCGCGTAGTATCCCTTAATATGGGTGTTGATCATGTTGGCGACGCCGCCGCCCAGGGGATACCAGGTGCCGCCCGTGGAGGCCGTGCCTATGGCCAGGCGCTCGTCGGCGGCGACCGCCGGCTGCGTCATCCCGATAACCACAAGAGAAATCAAACCCACCGCGATTAAAGTACATTTCATAAATGTCTTCATACTTCCCCTCCCTCTTTTTGATGGTGTTTATGCTTTGCCTCTCCTTTTGGCTCTGTTGAGCGCATTCTCGATGGCCAGCTCGGTGCGCAGGTTGCGGCCCACGCTTTCCGTGGGGGCGAACCGCCGCACGAATTCGATCTCTTCATCCGTCGGCCGGTCGGTCTGGGTGAGATCGGGCGACACTTTCAGATCCCAGGGAACATCCTTGCGGACATCTTCAACCGTGACACCGGGATGAATCTGGGCCAGGTACATCTCCTTGCTTTCCGGATGGAAGCGGAAAACTCCCTTGGTGGTGAGCAGCATGGATGGACCCGAACCCTTGGGAAAAAGCCCGGAGCGGTCCCGGCTGTCGCCGCCGTCCAGGTAGCCGGCCGAAGTGAAGTAATCCAGTTTTTCCACGAACTGGCCGCCGCGCAGGGTCAGCACGGTCTTTTTGGCATAGGCGATGAAATCGGCGGCGCCACCGGAACCGGGCAGTCGCAGGGTCGGATGATAGTAATCGCCGATGCAGGTGGTGTTGAGGTTTCCGAACTTGTCGATCTGGCCCACACCCAGAAAACACACATCGACAAACCCGCGATAAGTCATGGTAAAGGCCGTGAACAGATCGGTGGCGTAAGAAAATCCGCGGCACGAGTGCGCATCGGCGATGTGGTTGAGCGGCACCAGAGGTTCGAAATCGATGATTCCCGATTCCATCATCAAGGTGGCGTGGGGGGCGAAGAGCGCCTTGGCCAAGGCGCCGGCCGTGGTGGGCAGGCCGACGCCGAGGATGACGTTCTGGTAGTCTTTGATCTCCTTGGCGCAGGTGATGATCAGCAGTTCATTGAGCGTGTATCCTTTACTCATAGAGCATCCCCCTTTCCGCCAGGCGTTGTTCGATCTCCTCCAGGGTCAGGCCCATGGAGCGCTCCCGGCCCTTCTCATCCCAGGCCGATGTAAAAGCCGCGCCATAGTTGGCCGGGGCGGAATAGAAGGCCCTGGCGCGCAGGCGGTCGAGCATGCCCATGCCGAACCTGGCGGCGTAGCGGTCGATATACGCTTCGCGGTCGCTGCATCCGTAAACCCATTCGTCCATCCAGGCCTTGACCGTGTCTGCCCGGGTATTGGCCTTGGTGAACATGCCATAGAAGAACTGGTCGCGGTTATAGTGGCCCAGCACTTCCGTCGGATGCGCGCCCCAGGGCACTTCGACCACGGCGTTGACGCGGAACGCGGGGATGATGGTAAAATGCGGACTCTGGCGCACCACGTCGTGTTCGACGATCTCCTCGCACGAGACGATGATGCGTTTGCTGCACAGGGCCGCGGCGGCCACGCTTCCCAGGGCTCCCCAGTACTGGGCGTTGCCGTATTTGTCGGCCCGCTGCACGTGCACGATGCACACATCCGGGTTCACGGCAGGGACGGTGAGGATCTCCTTGCCCGTATAGGGGCATTTGATGACCCGGTATTTGTCTTCGCCCATGAAGCCGCGCTTGCGGAACAGGTCGGTGGCCATCACCCCTTCCAGCACCTGGATGAATGTCAACCCGTGCATGCCGGCCACCAGGCGCGCGTTGTAGTTGAAGTTGGTGTAATCCTCCATCTCGATGGTGCCGGCCTGAAGAGCGCGCTCTACGGCCCCGCCGCCCGCTTTGCCGCCCGAGCGCATGACGTAGGTGGTGACCAGGCGGTCGACACATCCCGCGTTGACCAGGATGTCCACGTCGAGAATCCCGGATTGGGAGTAGAGAGTAAAACCCTTTTTGTTCTGCCGGCAGATTTCGTAGATCAACTCGGTGCAGGTGCCGACCGTGTAGTTGCCGATGATCAGCTCATCCCCGTCCTGGATGAAGCGGCGGACCGCTTCCCTGGCGCTCATCACTTTGTTGGCATTATCGTTCATAGGCAAATCTCCGTCTCGATTCCTGGTCATATGCGCCCACCCGAAATCTCGGAGCGAATCAGGTGCGCGATCTCCTGTTGCCGCTTTTCGTCCATTTTGGAGACGATGGCATTGACGCTCATGGCGCCGACGAGTTTGCCGGCCTTGTCGTGCAACGCCACTCCGACGCCCATGGTGTAAGGCGTCACGCTGTTCACGATATACCCTTGCCTGCGGTAGGTATCGATCATCCGCTGCATATCGTCGGTGCCAAAGCCAACGAAACCGGCATAACGGCGCGCATTGTGCCGTAGAATGCGCTGCATCTCCTCCTGGGGCAGGGAGGCCAGGATCGCCAGGCTGCCGGGGCCGACGCCCAGGGGGCGGCGTTTGCCCACATCGAAGGTGAGCACCTGGATGGGGGTGGAATCCACCACGCGGTCCACGCAAAGCACGTCATATCCCGATTGCATCAACAGGTAGGCCGTGTCCTCGGTGTAGCGGGCGATTCGTTCGAGGATGTCGCGGTAAGCATGCCTGAGTTCGTACTGGCGGGCTTCCAATCCAAGTCGCGCCAGGGAAATGCCCAGATGATAGCGCTTGGCCATAGCATCGTAGCTGAGCATGCCCTCTTCGACGAGAACCGATAGCATGCGATGGGTCGTGCTGGAAGGCAGCTGCACGTCTCTGGCCACCTTGGACAATTTGACGCCGGCATAATTCTGCTCGGCCACGATCCGGATGATCGCAATGGCCCTGTGGATGCTCTGGGCGCCATCCTGGATTTTGGGGTGTTGATGCAGTGGCGTTTCCCGGGCCATGGGGCTCTCCCCTGGGCGCATGACAAATATAAGACCTTCATTTCCTGAGGGATTAACCCGCGTCATACGGGCCGTTACGTGCCATCGGACGATTATCAGGACATGGGTACACTTTGTGAAGCGAATTTAGAAAATAGTCAATAAAAAGTTTCATGATATAAAATTAATATTTTCATAATATGGAAAAATTCAAACGAAGGGATGGACCGGCCTGCGCCGCACCTTCAAGGGATTGCTTGTCAGGCCGTCATCTTGACAGTTTATCGAATAATGCAAAGTATAAAAAATATGCTCCTTTCGAGGTTCCATGACGGGTCCTCTCCCGACTCACATGCGCTGAACACTTCCTATAGACGTTTTCTTCTGCCACGCCAGCTGTCGAGGTCCGGGGAGGATGCACTCTCCGGCAGAACCCTTCTCCCAAGCCAGACCCGTCATCGCCGTTGGTTCCATCGGATAACCTCATAACCCACCTAATGGAGGTCGAAATGGACAAACAGAGGCTTGAAGAGGTAGCGCGCGCCATCGTTCAAACCGGCAAAGGGATCCTGGCGGCGGATGAAAGCTCGCCGACCATCAAGAAACGGTTCGACAGCATCGGGGTCGAGTCCACCGAAGCGAATCGCCGGGCCTACCGTGAACTGCTCTTTACGACCCAAGGGGCCGAGGCCTTTATCAGCGGCGTGATTCTGTTCGATGAAACGCTTCGGCAATCCTCCGCGCAGGGTACGCCTTTCTCCCGGCTATTGGCCGGAAAGGGGATCATACCCGGCATCAAGGTGGACAAGGGTGCCAAGTCGCTGGCCGGTTTCGCCGGGGATAAGGTGACAGAGGGGTTGGACGGGCTGCGCGAGCGCCTGGCCGAGTATCGTGAGTTGGGGGCCGAGTTCGCCAAGTGGCGGGCCGTGATCACCATCGGCGACGGCATTCCCACCCGTTTCTGCCTGGAGGCCAACGCCCACGCCCTGGCCCGTTACGCGGCGATGTGCCAGGAGGCCGGCATCGTGCCGATCGTGGAACCCGAAGTGCTCATGGACGGCGGACACGACATCGCCCGCTGCCGCGACGTCACCGCAGAGACGTTGAAACGGGTCTACTCGGCGCTTTTCGAGCATTGTGTCTACCTGGAAGGGACGCTGCTCAAACCCAACATGGTTATTTCAGGCAAGGCGTGCCCCCAACAGGCCAGCCCCGAAGAGGTGGCGGCGGCGACGTTGGCCTGCTTCCGGCAAGTCGTTCCGGCGGCCGTTCCGGGCATCGTCTTTCTCTCAGGCGGCCAGAGTTCGCAACAAGCCACCGAAAATCTCAATGCCATGAACGCCATGGGACCTCAGCCATGGGAGTTGAGTTTCTCCTATGGACGCGCCCTGCAGGCCGATGCCCTCAAGGCCTGGAAGGGCCAGAGTGCCAACGCCGCCGCCGCCCAGCGCGCCTTTTACCATCGCGCCAAGTGCAACGGCGCGGCCCGCAAGGGCACATACAGCCGGGCCATGGAGGAAGCGGCTTAGGGCTGGCAGCGCCGTACGGCAACGGCCTGTGAAAACCCCATTATCGTTGAAGGCTTCGAATCATCGGTTTTCCCCGTTGGGTTGATCATGCAGGATCAGGCCCACGGGCAGGGATTCGCCGAAGAGGGCCTGCTCCTCCTGGCGGGCGATGGGGACGACCTCTGTCAGCAGTGTCTGCTGCTCGGACAGTTCGGTGTGGGGGGCCATCCACGCCAATACCCGGTCGGCCACAGCGGTATCCACATCCCGGGTGCGGTCTCCGGTCTTGCGGGCCAGTTGGGCCAAGGCCGTTCCCACCATTTTGGGGTGCAGCCATTGGCGGCCGAGCAGATCGTCGATCCAACGGGAGGCCTCCTGGGGGGGGATGACCCGATCGGTGGAGCCGTAGAGCAGGGCCCGGGCGCCGATGCGCGCCAGGGACCACAGCTGCTGGGGGCGGGCCTGTTTGGGATTGAGCTGGGAGAGCAGCAGGCGTCCCCACTGCATCTTGTCTTTCACGTAAAGCCGCTCCAGGTTGGCAACGGCCATCCACAATTCGAGTTGCAGCTGGGGTGAGAGCCGCGGCTTCTTGCCTTTCTTGGGTTGCAGCAGGCGGGCCGCGTCCTGGCTCAATTGACGCTGCTGGCCCGGGGTCAATCCGCCGGCCAACCGCCGCCACATGATCCACCATTCGATCTGGACCTGGTTCTGGTTGGCATAGACCGGCCCCTGGGTGTAGATTTTCCAGGTCTTTTTGATGCGCTCGGTATCGAGGCTGTCCCCGAAGCCGGGCCGCAGACAGAAACCGGCCAGGTTCATCCAGCGTGCTTCGTGGGTCGGCCCGCGATGGCGCGCATCGGTGCGGGCCAATAGACGGTCGGCCAGTTCGCGCAGCAGCCTCAGGGGCCACTGGTCGCGGGGCAGCTCCACGACCGCCGAGATCTGCTTGACGACCCCATCCAATCGGGTCTGGTCCGTACTTTCCAGGGCCGCGTCCAGAGTCTGTCGGGCGTTTTCGATCACGGTGTCTTCGAGGACGATCTCCTCGCCAACCGCCGCCGCCTCGGCGCTTTCCCGCAGTTGAAATTGCAGTTGCCAGCGATGGTCGCTGATCAGCGAACGGCACCACAGCGAGAGGGTTCCCATCTCGGTATATTCGGCTTCGACTTGCACCGGGATTTCTGTTTTTGCGCCCCGTTTGCCGTACTGGATGACGGTCTGCAAGGGCGGCAGGCGCATGAAGGTGTCGTCGATCCCGACCAGCCGCCCCATGCGATCCCGGCTGCGGAAACTCGAGCTGAACAGGTCGAAGCGCACCGGCTGGTTGGCCAGAACCTGAAACTTTTGGTCGCCCAGTTCGATGGTGCTGCCTTCGTCCAAACCGCGTTCCACCAGGCAGATGGCCTGTTGCGGCCCGCAAGCCTCCTGCTCTTTCCGCCTCACGCCCAGGTAATAGCTGCGGGGGCTGCCGCTGCCGACCCGCACGCCCCGGCCGCTTTTGACCAGTCCGTAGTAGGCCGCTCCCAGGCCCACGGCCAGGTCGTGATGGCGATTTTCGAGGGTGCCCGGCCGCTCGGCCGTCGGCCGGCCGAACCAGTGGCACAAGGCGTCGACGATACGCTGTTGAATGGATTCGGGTTTGAGAGCCCCGCCGTTGAAGAGCACCAGGTCGGGAAATGGATCGTGTTTGCCCAGGACGTCGGCCACCTCCTCGCGATGGTGTTCCAGAAAGCGCATCAGGTGCCGGGTGATGGCCGGTTCCGGCTCGTAGGGCAGGCCGAACTCGCTGATGGCGGCTCGTTTCACGGCCGGTGCAGCGCCGGTCGGCCTCATACGGCCTGGATCGACGATCGGAAAGAAGCCGTCCAGAATGGTCTGCTCGATGGTGCCGCGGACCAGCTCCGCGCTCATGGTGCCCGCGATGAGGCGGCTGCCGCTGCCCATCAGGGTGACCCGATGGGTCTCGGCCTGGCCCGATAGGATCCGCTCCTTGGCCTGGCGGCACTGGTGGCACAGGGCCTGCCAGCGCTGGGTGTCCAGGCCGGCCGGCCGGCCGCCATGCCATTGGGCCTCCACGCCGCGGGCCAGCGCCAGGTCCATGTTGTCGCCGCCGAGCAGCAGGTGGTCGCCCACCGCGATGCGTTCGAAACGCGGGCTGCCGCCCGTCTCGCAGGTGAGCGAGACGAGGGTGAAGTCGGTGGTGCCGCCGCCGACATCGCAAATCAGGATCAATTGCCCGGGCTGCACCAGCTCTTGCCAGCGGCGCTCGTGCCGGACGAGCCAGCTGTAGAATGCGGCCAGGGGTTCTTCCAGCAGGGTGACCTGGCGGTAGCCGGCCGCTGCTGCGGCTTCGAGGGTCAACTCGCGGGCCACCTCGTCGAACGAGGCCGGCACCGTGAGCACCACATTCTGGTTTTCGAGGAAGATTTCCTCCTCGTCGCCGTGACGGTGGTTCCAGGCCTTGCGGATATGGGACAGGTAAGCGGCACTGGCCTGCACCGGGGAAATTTTATGCACCTCGGCCGGTGCGCCCCAGGGCAGGATGCGGGCGCGCCGGTCCACCCCGGCATGGCACAGCCAGCTCTTGGCCGAGGCCACCAGGCGGCCAGGCACCATTGTACCCTGGTCGCGGGCCCAGGCTCCGACAAAGGCGTCATCGCTCCTTTTCCATGGATGGACCATGGTCGAGGCATCGATGTCGTAGCTGCCGGGAATATAGAGAAACGATGGCAGCACCGGAAGCGGTTGAAAGGTGCCGGCTGCGGTGAGCTGGGGCACATCGAAGAGGCGGATGGGGTCGTTTCGCGGCGGTGCGGTCAAGTCGGCAAAGGCCACGGCCGAATTGGTGGTGCCCAGGTCGATACCGATGATAAAGCGCCGGCCGGCGATGCTGTCGGCCGCCGGTTCGTTCGCAGGTTCCACTGCTATTGCTCCCTCACGTTCCATTCCAATTTCCACCGGCGGTCATCGTTTTTGGAAGCGCACCACACCTCCAGGGTGCCGACTTCGGTGACATGCAGTTCCAGGGTAACCGGGAGGGTCTGGCCGGGATCGCCGTCCAGGGTGGTTTCCAGGGACGTGATCGGCTGGATGTTCCCCTGCCAGTCTTCGACGATGGTGCCGACCTGGTCTTCCTGGCGGGTGGTGGAACCCAGGAAATCGAAGGCCACCGGTTGGCCCACAAGCAGCATGAATTCGCGGTCCCGGATGGCGGCCGTGGTGCCTTCTTCCATGCCGAAGGCCGCCACGCAGAGGGCTTTGGTCGGGGCCGGCAGGCCCGGTACGGCCGGCATGGCGGCGGCCACGCCGATATAATACGAGCGTCCCAGGCCGCCGCGAATGCGCACGCCCTTGCCCTGCCGAGCCAAGCCATAGCAGGCCGCCCCGCGTGCCACGGCCAGGTCGAAATCGGCGCCTTCGATCTCCCGGACGCCGGTTTGGGGCGACCACGCGTTGAGGATCGACACGACCTGCCGTCGGAACAGGGCCGACTTCATGACCCCGCCGTTGAAGAGCACGGCCGTGGGGCCGACCGGACGGCCGTCGGCCGCGCGACGGTCGACGAAGGCGGCCAGGTGATGGGTGATGGCCGGGTCGGCTTCGAAAGCCAGGCCGAACTCCTGGATGCCGCTGCGCCGGGCGGCCTGGGGCCGGGTGTCGCGGCCGCAATCCGGGAAAAAGCCGTCTTTCAGGAGGTTTTCCACGGTGGCCCGGGTCAGTTCGGTAGTGACGGTGCCGCCGATCAGGCGGCTGCCCCGGCCCAGGACGGTGATTGGCACGCGGTCGCAATCCGGGTCGGCAAGCAGGCGCTCCTTGGCGCCTCGGCAGCTGTGCCACAGGCCGTTCATCTGCCAGTTGTCCAGCGTCGTGCCGGATTCGGACAGTTGACGGGCCAGGGCATAGGCCAGGGTCAAATCCATATTGGTGCCGCCCACCAGCAGATGGTTGCCCACGGCCACGCGCTCCAGGTCGAGGGCGCCCTCTTTCTCGGCCACCTGGATCAGGCTGAAATCGCTGGTGCCGCCGCCCACATCGCAGATCAGAACCAGATCGCCCGGCTTGACCGCGTCTCGCCATTGCCTGGTGCGGCCGGCGATCCAGGCGTAGAAGGCGGCCTGGGGCTCTTCGAGCAGCGTGACGCGCGGCAATCCGGCCATTTGGGCGGCCTCGACGGTCAGCTCGCGGGCCACGGCGTCGAAGGAGGCCGGTACGGCAAGGTAAACCAGTTGGTTTTCCATCTTGAGCCGGTCGTCCATGGGGCCGTCGATGCCGTCACCGCTGCGGGCCATGACGTGATTCCAGGCCTGGCGCAGGTGGCGCAGGATGGCGGCCGAGGCTTCCACCGGCGACAGCTTGCGGGGAACTGGACCGGCCGATGGGCCTGAAGGGGCGCCTTCCCAGGGAAGAATCGCCGCTTTGCGGTCGACCAGGGTATTGCACAGCCACGATTTGGACGAGGCGATTAGTCGCTGCGGAATTTCTTCTCCGCGCCGCCGGGCATATTCCCCCACCGCATATGGCGGGGACGGGTCCCAGGGCAGGGCCAGTTCTTCGGCGGGCATCCCTTCGGCCGGCGGCATGAGTACGAACGACGGCAGCACCGGGCGCGTCTCCACTACACCGTTATCTACCAGCTGAGGGATGTCGAACAGGCGGATGCGGGCCTCTTCGACGGTCGGGGTATCTGCCGAAACATAGGCCACGACGCTGTTGGTGGTGCCCAGGTCGATGCCGATGATATATTGCGGGTGGGACATGCCGATACTCCTTATGGCACTTCGACTTCGGCCGGGGCGATGATGTCATGGGGCTGCCGGCCGGAGAAGGTCGGCAGATCGACCTTGCGGGCCCGCCAGCCGCGGTGGCGCACGACTCCCTTAAACGGCGGTTCGCCGGTGACATTGCCGACCAGTTTCAATGTGTTGGGATCGAAATCCTTTTGCACCGCGATCTCTTCACCCTCCTGGACGTCGAGCACGGATTGGGGCGCGATGTGGCGGTTGAGCGCCTTTCTGCAGCTTTCGTGAATGCTGCGCACGGCCGCGCCGATCTGGCCGTCATTGTATTGGGCCAGGTCCTCGGAGAAGAAATCGAGCAGCCGTCCCTCCTTTTGCAACACGGCGATCAGGTGCAGGTAAAGCCGCCGGTCCGTTTCGGCGCTGGGTGGAGCTGCCTCCGGTTGCGGCTTGGCCTTCGCCGGCGCGGATCGGCGCGGTGCCGATGGAACGGGTCGCCGAAGGAAGGGGCCGCGCAGGAACCACCAGGTCAACACGGCCATGATCAGGAAAAAGGCCAGGAGCGCTGGCACGCCGTAAGGCCAGAAACCCCTCCGGAGCGTTTCGACCCAACCGGCCAGGGTCTGAGCTTCGGCCAGTTCGGGATGCGCCTGCACAAGCAGGCTGGCGCGGGCTGAGATCTCCTTCAGGCCCAAAAAAAAAGCTCCGGCCAAGGCCGCGGCGGAGAGTAAGTTGAAAAGGAGGACCCGTACCATGATGGGCCGTGTGGAAGGTTTGGCGGTATCCATGATCATCGTGCTCCTTTTTGGCAATTAAAAAAAGATGATCGCGGAGATGGTGCCGAATCGACGGCCACCTTGGCTCCGATTTGAAAAAACACCTCTTTATCATGGATTGGGCGGGCTGTACATCGGGTAGAGATAAGGTCAGGGGTTCTAACTGAACCCGTTTCAGTAAACCCGGCATGGGTGGAACAGGTGGCCGATGCCACACGCCAAGCGGTCAAGTGCCGGTAACATGCACGGCGGGCGGCCCGGAAACTCCCCCAGCCTGCGCCGAGGGCAAACAGCCTGGGCCGCTTGTCCGCCGTTTGCATTCAACTGGCACTAAGACCGCAGGCTCACGTGGCCCTGGCCACCTGCCCCACCCACGCCGGCCATGTCCGTTACAATGGGATTTTTTTATCAAACACCCTAGTGTTCGTCCACAATAGGCCAGTTGTGGATGGATACTATTTCATCAGGGTGAGGCGCTTAACCCCTTTGATTTGGCGATAATTCGCGCCCTGGGCGACACAGCGCAGGGCGGTGGACGGGTCCGATACCCAGGTTCCGCAGATGGCGTCCACGCCGAAATCGAACAGGACAGGGGAGAGCGGGGCCGAAGCACCGAGAAGCAGAACGAACGCGGAGGGATGGCACAGTGCCAGCAGCGGTTCGAGGCTGTGGTGGGTCAGGGCCGTTCCGGTGATCGCCACCACATCGGCATCGGGGATCAATTCGCCGGCTTTGTCTTCTTCGAGGTCGCCGGGTTTCGGATTCTTCTCGATAACCCATAACGATTTCGCTTTTTTCCGAACCTTGTCCACGAAGGGAAAATGACCGATGATGGCCACTTTCCTCTCATGCCCCTTATCGATGATCAGTTCGGCGGCATTCAATTCATCGCAAAGGGTGTCATCCACATAGAGCAATGAATTGATGGTGGCCATTCCGATAGCGGCTTCAAGGATGCTGTTCGAGTAGGCCAATCCAACGAGTTGTTGCGCGGTTTGCCGGGATAATTCGCCCGCATCGGCTACCAGCGGCGGGGATTGCCGCAGCGCATCGCGCGGCAGGGTGGCGGCCAGACCGCAATTGCGGGTCAGAACGGCGGTATCGAATACTCCCTGGCAGATATCTTTAACCGGGGCATCCAGGTTCAAACTGTCGATCAATTGGTCAAGAATCTTCATGAAATTCGGGGTAGCGCCCTTTTTTCGGATGAGAGGTTGAAAGCGATCAGGCCGGTTTGTATGGATTGAGCACGATGAGGTGCTCGTCTACGAGGTCGACGCTTTGAATCGATCCCTCGATGAATTTTTTTTCGCCAAACAGATTGAACAGCCAGTAGCCGTCCTTGTCGGCTTCAATGTGCGCCACATCTTTCATGACTTCCGTGGATGTGTCGCCCGCATTGAGGAAAACCGTGCTCAGACACATTGGGGTCCTCCCGACGCTGATGATGTTGCTATTGGGTCAAGAGCAGATCCAGCACTTGGCCGGCCATATCGAAGGCCTCACCGCGGTCCGGAACAGTTCCGTTGAAACAGGCATCAAATACCAGGCGGTCCTGGGGGAAGATCCCGGCGATTTCCAATCCGTGTTCGGCAAGGGCTTCCCTCATCTTGAAAGATACGTCCTGGGAAGGGGTTTTGTTCAGTACGGCAGTCACCTTCTTGTGCATGCCGGCGGCTAACGTCTTGATTCTTGAGGCCAGGTTCAACGAGTCGAACGAGGGTTCGGCCACCACCAGGATCCAGTCGAGATTTTCGTCGATGCCGCGGCCGAAATGCTCGACGCCGGCTTCCATGTCGACGATGGCGATTTCATCCTTGTTCAAGGTCAGCTTCTTGAGGAACTCCCGGTTCAATACGCCCATGGGGCAGGCGCAGCCTTCCAGTGCCTGCAGGATTTTTCCGATGCCCACCAGCATGAGCCCGCCGTGCTTGCGGATACACTCGGGTGCGATGTCTTCCGGACGAATCTGGGATTGGGTCATGAGCGATCCTTTGCCCATTTTTTGCTTGATGCCGGCCTTGCCGCCCACCAGATCCATCAGGGGCGCCGGGGGTGTGTCGAAACCGAGCATTCTGTAAAGCCCGGCATTGGAATCGTCCGCATCGATGACCAGCACGGCCAGTTGCCGTCGAAGGGCTTGCTTGGCCAGCAGCGTCGTGACGGTGCTTTTGCCGCTGCCCCCCTTGCCGCAGACGGAAATCTTCATGATCTGGAACTCCTTATTTTTTGAAGGCTTGCTTTTTCATGTAATCATCCAGGGCTTCCTGTACCGTGGACGATGCCAGAAAGGCGCAATGCTGATCTTCTTCGGGAAATACGCCTAGAATAGACAGGATGTGTTCACCGGTGATGTCGGTCAGTTCATCCGGCGTCTTGTTCAAGGCGAGTTCCGCGGCCAGCGATCCGCACACCGTGCTTGAGCCGCATCCATCGGTGAGAAAGGAGGCCTCCTTGACCCGCCCTTTTTCAAACTTCAGGAATATTTGCATGGTGTCGCCGCATGAGCCGGTCATGCGACCATGGGCGTCGGCGTCGTCCATGGCCCCTTGGTATTTGGGTTCGCGCCAGCGCTGAAACCCCAACTCTCCATAAGCAGTGCGGGTTTCTTCGAAAATTTGATCCTGCAGTCTATTGACGAAATCATCCAGTTTGTCGCCCATTTTCAGATACTTACCTCGATCCACCCCTCCTCCTTCGATAGGGGGGATAATGATGGATTAACAAAAAAGCGGTGCATCCGGTTTATTGTAAGACCTTCAGGATTGCCCACGATGACCGCTGGTTCGGTCCGAAGGCGCGAATGTTGACATACGGGGTTTCAGTCTGGAACGGTCCTGACTATGGAAAGCGTTTTCCGCCACCCGTGCCGCGACCGCCGCAACCCCCCATACCGCGACCGCCACCCATGCCGCGTCCACCGCCACCGCCCATACCGCGGCCACCACCCATGCCGCGTCCGCCGCCCGGTCCTATGCCGCCGCCCAGCGGAAGATTACCTTGATCAGCGGGAGCGGTCGATGGCGACAACTGACCGGATTTAAATTGTTCCACGGCCTGACGCACGATGCCGCTGACACCGGTGATGACCTGAATCCCGGCGGCACCGAAGGCCTGATGAGCGTTGGGGCCGCAGTTTCCGGTCAATACGATCCGCACGCCTTTTTCGGCCATCAACGCCGCCGATTGCGGACCGGCGCCTCCGGCCAATTCCATGTTGGGGTTGCGCAGGGCTTCGGTTTGCATGGTATCCGTGTCCACGATGAGAAAGTAAGGGCAGCGCCCGAAACGGGCTTCCACCCCATCGTCTAGCGTGGCGCCGGTTGATGTGACAGCGATCTTCATTTTACATGCCTCCTTGGGAGTGCCCATCCACAAATAGCCAATTGGCCTGATATCTTCGCTCTGCTCAAAATTTTATCCTCGGAATATCCTCTACTAGCCTGCGGTAAAATTTTTCGCACGCCTTGATCTCGACCCAATTTGCCTATTTCTGGATGGGCACTCAGTTATATCGGTTCACTCCTGTTGACCCCTGTTCAAAAGCAAGGGCTGTGCCGGGGGCGACAGAAAGATCGGATAATTTTGAATATCCTTAGGTTGCGCCAGGTTGAAGCCTTAATCACTGTGAGGCGAGTGGTCGTTGGCGAATATACTATAGCAGGCGCGCGACACTATCAAGCAGGCTGTTTCATATTTGCGACGATAGGGCACGCGCTTGGAATCGGTTTTCCCCGATTCAAACATGATTTCCTCCGCCATGGGTCGAAATTCGGCATGGCACGGGCTGTGCTTTAGAGCATGATGTCACCCGCCTTTATGGGGAGTGTCTTGAGGGATGCCTCTGGATATTGATCATGGGGCCGCAAAGGGCCCTATTTGACTCGCACACCGATGTGAAAGGAGAAAGAGAGATGACCAAGATTGGCTTCATTCGTTGCGAAAAGAATGAAAACCGTTGCCCTTTAACCGGCTGTTTGACGAGCCTTAAAAGCAGCACGGAGGGATTTTCATGCCATGGGGAGAGTGAACTCGTCGGGATTTTTACATGCCGCTGCCCCGGCGACGGCGTGGTCGACATGGCCAAAATTCTGAAGAGCAAAGGAGCTGATGCCATTCACTTCTGCACCTGCACCTTTGCCCACAAGGATGGCAATAAATGGGTTCTGGGGAAGGGGTTCTGCGATCATGTGGACGATCTCATGAAACGGGTTTCAGTGGAGGCAGATATGCCGTGCGTCAAGGGTTCGGCTCACTTGCCAGAGGATTACCGTATCGAGTTTTACGGCCAGGAGAGGGCATCGGACACCCGGTCGTGAGTCGCGCCGTGCGTGCACTGCCGATCAACGCTCCGGTTGCGCTGGGTTTTGAAGAAATTAATGGAGAACCATCTAAATGAATACATCTCTGGATTGTTTGGTCTGTTTCCTTCGCCAGTCCCTGGATGCGGCCCGGATGATTTCGAGCGATGCCATGGTGCAAGAGCAGATCATGCGCGAGGTGATGGCATGGACGGCCCGCATGGATTTGGGGGTGTCGCCGCCGGTGGTCGGGCAGCGGATCCACCGGCGGCTGCGGGAATTGACCGGCGTCAAAGATCCCTACCAGGCGATCAAGGATCAGGGCAACCGAATGGCGCTGGCGCTGCTGCCCGATCTCGAGGCATCGGTAGCAAATGCCCGGGACCCCCTGGACATGGCCCTTCGCCTGGCCGTGGCCGGTAATGTCATCGATTTGGGAGTGAACAGCAGCGTCAGCCCGGCCGACCTGGAGGCGGCGGTTCGGCAGGCCATGACCGCGTCGATTCAGGGGTCCTTGGAAGAATTCAGGAAGGCGGCTGCCGAGGCCCACGCGATTCTTTATCTGGCCGACAACGCGGGGGAGATTGTCTTCGATCGCCTGTTAATTGACCAATTGGGGCCTGAAAGGGTGACGGTGGCCGTACGAGGCGGCCCTGTCATCAACGATGCGACGCTTGTCGACGCAGAGGCGGCTGGATTCCATCCGATGGTACGAGTGATCGACAACGGGTCGGATGCGCCGGGCACGGTCCTGCACGACTGCAGTGAAACGTTTCGGCGCCATTTTGATTCAGCGGATTTGATCGTTGCAAAGGGGCAGGGCAATTTCGAGACCTTGAACCAGGAGGCCAACACCATCTTTTTCCTGTTCAAGGCCAAGTGTCCCGTCATCGCGTCCCACGGGGGTTTTCCCATAGGCACGCATGTGCTGACAACCCCCAGGATTGGATCCCGTCCAACGGCGACCTGAAAGAAAGGTGGTGCATGATGCCGGCTTACCACTATGCTTATGGCCCGGTTCCCTCCCGGCGGCTGGGACGGAGCCTTGGGATCAACAATATCCCCGCCAAGACGTGCAGCTACGCTTGTATCTACTGCCAGGTGGGGGTCACCAGCCGGATGCAGATCGAGCGTCAAGCCTTTTTCAAACCCGAAGATATCTTCCGGGAAGTTCAAGAAAAGATATCCCATGCCGTGGAGGTCTCCGAGAAGATCGATTATCTCGCTTTTGTCCCGGACGGCGAGCCGACTCTTGACGAGGCGCTGGGAAAGACCATCGACCTGCTCAAACCTTTGGGAATCTACATCGGTGTCATCACCAACAGCTCTCTTCTCTGGCGAGACGACGTGCGCCGTGATCTGGAAAAGGCCGATTGGGTATCAATGAAAGTCGATGCCGTGGAAGAGAAGATCTGGCGCCGGATCGATCGTCCCCACAAGGCGTTGCGTCTTTCGGACATTCTCGATGGCATGCAAACCTTCGCTGCCAATTTTGCCGGCAAGCTGGTGACCGAGACCATGCTGGTACATGGCGTCAACGATCACGACGAAAGCCTGATGGGCATTGCTGGTTTTCTCAAGCGCCTGAAGCCCTGGACCGCCTACCTGGGGGTGCCGACGCGGCCTCCAGCGGTCGATTGGGTTTGTGGACCGGACGAAGAGGCCCTCCATAGCGCCTACCGCATATTTGCGGAAAACGTCAAACGGGCCGAGTACCTGATCGGTTATGAGGGCAATGCCTTTGCTTTCAGCGGCGATGTCGAAAAAGACCTGCTGAGCATTACCGCCGTCCATCCGATGCGGGAAGAGGCGGTGCGGCGCCTTTTATCAAGAGCGGAAGCTTCTTGGGATATCGTCGATGGCATGATCGCCAAGGGCGATCTGATGGAGACGCTCTACCAGGGCCACCGATTCTACGTCAGAAAATTCGGCACGCGTGCCACCGATCATCACTAACAGACGAAGTGGGTGTTTATCGGATCTGGCCCACGGCGGTGATGGTCGGCGGCACGGGAAGCTCATGCTTGCCGATTTTGTTGAGCAACAGCCGGACGGTCAAGGTCGAGACGATGTTGGCGATGCACAGGCCCATGGCGCCGATGAGATTGCCCGGCACCGCCGCCCACAGGGCCGTGCAGCCAACCGCCGTGATGGTCAGCAGATAGGCGCCTTGAGCGACGATGATGATTTTGGGCTTGCGCGCGAACCCGGCCAGCCCTTCCCCCTGGGCGCGCAGGGCCACACATAACGGAAACAGGGCCAGGCCGTAGGCGGCCGAGCGAACGATGGAAAGGTCGGCTGGATCGAGTTTCTGCAGGCCGACATAATACCATTGCGCCAGGCCGGGCAGGGTAAAAAGAAGGGGCAGTAACCCCAGGAAAAGGCCGGCACCGAGGGCAAACGGCAGGGTGCGGCGGTCCTTGCCGTCGGCCGGATGAAAGCTGAGCACCACCTCTTGCAGTCGCGTGGCCCCAAAGGCGGCCGGGGCGGCCAGGCCGAGGGCCAGATAATAGGCCGGCAGCATGCGCTCAGGTTCGGCGGCTCGCGCGATGAAAGCGCCCACCAGGATGGCCGACACGGTCAAGAGGTAGCCGCTGATGGAGAGGGGCAGGTTGAAAAAGAACAGCGTCCGCTTGGTCGGCGGCTTTTCGTCGGACGATCGGAGCTGTTTGATGAATGGCGCGGCCAGAACGGCCGAAGCCGCCACTTCCAAGGCCACCGGCAGGGTGAGGCACACCACGGCCCAGATCGGGCCCACCGCCCCCCAGCGGCAAAAGAGCGGCGCCAGCAAGGCCGTTATGGCAATGCGCATGATCGTCGCCGAGCTGGCCCGTATCGATGCCAGCCCGTTGTACATACTCACCTGATAGGGGATCCGCATAAAAAAGAGAAACTGCAACGGCACGCTGGCCATCAGGGTGACATGGGCCGGATGCGCGATGGTGGGCGGTAAACCGATCAGGTCCTCGAAGAGCCATTCGGCAACCGGCGGCAGGCACAGCGCCGATTGCAGTATCACCACCACCCATCCCAGGCGCACGGTAATGCCTCGAAATTGCATAAAACCTTCACGGTCCTTGCCAAAAACCAGGCCCGTGGCCACCAGCCCGAAGCCCAAGGTGCCCAGGAGAAACATGAGGGTGTTGGATTGGGCCAGGCCGGCCAGGTTCAAGGGGCCGCCTTCGGAACGGGACGCCACCATGGCGACCAGGGGATAGGTCAACCCTTGGGATGCGGACTGCAGGGCCAGTGGCCAGAAGAAGCGATTCAGCCGGCCGAATGTCGGCGCGATGGTGGCAGTTGAGGTGCTCATTTGATTTCGGCATCGACCCGTTTAAATGGTTTTATCAATTGGTCGATGGGAAAGTATAACAGAGCGGACCGAGGGTCAATTCAAGGATTTGTGATTGGACGCTTAAATTTCAGGCCCTCGACAGGGCGATCCAGTTTCGCTATGGTGCTCCGGTGCTCCCGTTTTTTTTATTTCGATGTCACGCATGAGGTTTGCCGGTGATGGAATCCATGTCATTTGAAGAATTGACGCCCAACTTTAAGCGGGCACTGATGGAAAAGGCCCGGACGGTCAATCCCTACTGGCATCTGTTGGGCATGACCCTGGCCGATGTCAAAAAAGGCTGGGCTCTCGTTCGGTTGCCCTTCGAGAAGAAATTGACCCACGCCGACGGCATCGCCCACGGCGGTGCCATTTTTTCAGCCGCCGATGCAGCCGTGGCCATGGCCTTGATCGGGTTGATCGAACGCAACGAGACCATGGTGACCATAGAGATGAAGATCAATTATCTCAGACCGTTTTTCCAAGGTGCGCTCCAGGCCGAAGCCCGGATCGTCCAGAAAGGAACCAGAACCGCGCTGGGCGAAGTGGATGTGACCACTGAAACCGGCGACCGTATCGCCAAGGGGTTGGCCACCTACATGATCATACCCAAACGATGACCACGCCGCAAGAAGCCCAATATCTGCGTTGTGCTCATCCCGTAGTCCTTGCGGCGTTCGACAAGTACGCCTCAGGATACGGAATTTCGCCCGCCTTGATCTTGAACTTCTTACGGCGCCGTCCGGTTTGCGTCGTCGTCCGGTTCATCATGATAACTACGGATGGTGATCCGGATCGTTACCATGGTCCGGGTGGTCGTGGGCCTGCAATCGGCGCGGCCGATGGTCGTGGTCCTGCGCATCTCCGGGATGGCTGTGGACGATTCGATGGGGGTGCTCGTGGGCATGCTCATGCAGGTGTTCGTGGACGATTTCTCCGTGCCGATGCGGATGGGAATGCAGATGGCGGTGGGGGTAACGGTGCTCATGTTCGTGTTGCAGGGCTCGGATAGCGTCGCCGCCCCGCTGCCGGAAGGCAAAGGCGAGGCCGTTGAGATTCCCGAGACGCCGATCCTGCAGGAACGACTCGGTCGGTAGATCTTCGATGATCTGTCCTTGATGCATGACCAGGGTCCGGCAGGTCAGGGCCCGGACGAAGAAGATGTCGTGACTCACCAGCAGGAGGGTGACATCGAGTTCCCTCAAAATGGCGAGCAGCAGCTCCTCTCCCCGGGGGTCCAGTCCGGCGGTGGGTTCATCGAGAATTAGCAGTTTGGGGGTCATGGCCAGCACGCAGGCCAGGGCCAGGCGCTTGCGTTCGCCGCCGGACATGTGCAGGGGCACGCGGGTTTCGAAACCTTCCAGGTTCACCATGCCAAGTGCTTCTTCGATGCGCGTTCGGATTTGGGACTTGGAGTAGCCCATCTGCTGCAGCCCGAATGCGATTTCTTCCTCCACGCTGGGGCAAAAGAGCTGATCGGCGCTGTCCTGAAAGACCATCCCCACCTTTCGCCATAACTCCTTGCGTTTCTTACGCTTGACCGGATCTCCCTCGAAAAGATAGGTGCCCTCGCCTTGCTGCAGACCCAGCAGGCAGGCGAGAAGGGTGGTTTTGCCGGCCCCGTTTTCTCCAACCACAGCAATTCGATCGCCCGATGCGATGGCGATATCAATGTGCTTTAACGCCTGGGTACCGTCCGGATAGCGAAAATTGTAATCGTGCATGTCGACCATGGACGCGACGCCGCTGTCGGAATGGAGGTCGTTGTCCTTGGTTGCACAGGTCGGACCGTCGGCAACAGCGGCTTCGGTCGAAGCGTTGACCACCAATCGAAAGGAAAAATCGAGACCGTGGGCACGCAACTCTTCGCGCTGGGAGACCAGATCGTCCATGGCGTAGTCATGTTCGATACGCCCATTTTCCATGACCACTGCCCGGCGGCACAGCTCGTAGAGGAACACCAGGTCGTGGCTGACGCACACCAGCGTGCCATCGAAGCCTTTGAGCAGGTCGAGGAAAACTTCTTCCTGCCGGGGATCGAGATTGGCCGTGGGTTCGTCTAGCAGCAGCACGCGCGGTTGCATGGCCAGAAGACCGGCCAGCGCGGCGCGCTTTTTCTGTCCGAAACTCAGATGGTGGGGGGCTTTGTAAATTTTGTCATCCAGAAAGACGCGCTGCAGGGCCAGCCGGGCTGCCTGCTGCGCCATCTCCCGGGCGAGGCCCTGGTTCAGGGGGCCGAAGGCGGCGTCGTCCAACACCGTGTGGCCGAAGAGCTGGTCGTCGGGATCCTGGAACAGAAGGCCGATTTCCAGCCGGCTGCGATCCAGGTGGTCTCCTTCAAGAAATTGACCCCGGTAAGATAGGTTGCCGCGGGATGGCGCCAGCAAACCGCACAATTGCTTGATCAGAGTGGTTTTGCCGGAGCCGTTCTGCCCGACCAGCGCAACACGGTCACCGGCCGCGATGTCCAGATGGATGTCCGACAGGGCCACCGTACCATTCGCGTAACGATAGGAGAGATCCCGCACGCGGAACAATGGGGATGGGATGTCGGGCGGTGCTGCGGTGTGGGCCAGTTCATGCATGGCTATCTTCTTTATCCATCCTGGGGGTCATCCCAGGCGGTCAAAAATGATCAGGACGATACCGACCGTCATCCATAATCCCGCCGCTATGATATCCGCGGCATGCAATTTCAATTCAAGCTGCTCCGGCATCTTGCCTTTGTAGCCGCGGGCGCGCATGGCATCAAAGACCCTCTCGGTGCGTTCAAAACTGCGGACAAACAGCATCCCCAGGAAGTTGGCAACGGCCCTCAAGGTGGCGATGTCGGTGCGCTTTCGAAAGCCGCGCACCTGCATGCCGGCCGACATGCGCCGTGCCTCGTGGCGGAACACATGCAGGTAACGATAGCTGAGCAGCACCATCTGACCGATGATTTCGGGCGCACCGAGCCGCGACAAACCCAGCAGCGTGACCGGCAAGGGCGCCGTGGAGAGCAGGGGTTCCATCAGAAGGGTGATGGCCACGGCCTTGGCGGTGATGGTGGCGGCCAGGAGCAGCCCTCGCATGTTGAACCCGAACCATGTCATCTGATTGATTACGACCACGGTGTCTCCATCACGAGCCGGTACCGTGAAGGGCATGACCACCAGAAACATGCTCACAAACCCCGCGATGGCCAGCAGGCGCATCGTCACCCTGGAGAGGGACGCCCGCGATACGACCAGTAACAGGCAGGAGAGAACGATCGCAGCAAGCGCCGGGCCGATGTGCTGCAATGCGGCCACCATGAAGCTGTATGCGAGAATGGTGACGATCTTGCAGCGCACATCCCAGCGGTGCAGCAGGGAGCCGCCGTCGTCCGCTTCCAGCGGCGGGACCGACCAGTCGGGCTCTTCTCCCGGCATACTGCGCGCGAGAATCAGGTGGCGCAGCCAGACCACCAGGGCAAGCAGCATGGCCGGCGGGACCACGACCATCAGGGGCAACTGCCAGAGCGGCATCTGGATATGGATCACATCAGCCATGCGGCCTCTTGGCGAGATGTGCGAACGAAGGTTGCAACAAGGCAGGCTTGACTCGTGCCAGGAATCCGACGGTGAAGGCGCTGATACCGCCTTCGATGATGATAACCGGTATATGGGCCGCCAATGCGATTTTGGCCACACCGAAAAAGTCTTCTCCACCTGTGGCCAGAAGAAGAGCAAGGATCACGGCGGCCAATATGGTTCCCGCCGCGCCGGCCGCACCGCCGATTACCGCCTGCCGGGTTCGGGTTTGGCCCTTGAATTTTTGGAAGAACCATCCGCAGGCCAGTGCGGGCACTCCCATCATCAGGGCGTTTGCGCCCAATGCCGTCAGGCCGCCGAATTGAAACAGCAGGCTCTGGAGCATCAGGCCCAGACCGATGGAGAGAAAGGCCGCCGGTCCCAGCAAGGCCCCGGTCAGGCCGGGAATGAGCAGGTGGACGCTGGTCGGTCCGAACGGCACATGGATCAGTGAAGCGACGAAAAAAGCCGCGGTGACCACCGCCAGCTTGGGCAACTCGTCCCTGTGGGTGCGGCGGGCGCTCCAGGCCGCCAGGGCCGCGCTGGCCGCATAGCCACCGATGGTGACGGAAATGGGGAGTACGCCGTCGGAAATATGCATATGTTACTCCTTGCGGCGCCGGGACGCCACGAAAGCGGCGGTGCCGAACAGCCCGAGGATGTAGCCGATGCCCGAGAAGACGTCGTCGATACCGGGTTTGTCGAGGTCGGCCCGCAGCGCCGCGATTTCGCGCTGGATGCGTCTCAGATCGCCGGTCAGTTTGTCGTTTTGTGCCTTCAACAGGGAGACGGCCTCCTCGCAGGCGCTCGCAGGAGGCGATTCCGCCACGAGAGAGGCCGGCGCTATCAATAAGCAACCCCAGAAAGCGACCATCACGAGGCATTTGGTCGAAAACTTCATTTGCCTGCCTCCACTTCGGTCTTTTTCAACGTGAAGCTGGCTTTATGCCCCATGGTGGCATCCAGCACAATGGTTAAATCGTCGATTGCGGGGATCGCGAAACTGAACAATCCTTCTTTGTCGGTCGTGCCCTCGATCAGCAGCTTCTTGTGGCTGTCGTAGACCTGCACCTTGCCGCCTTCCACCGCGCGGCCATCCGGGAAATAGCTCTCCGTGTAGATTTTTCCCCCCTCGGCGTAGGCGAACAGGTTCACCTTGTGGGCCGCCGCTGTTCCCGCGAACCACAAGGCCAACACCAAAATAAGCGCAAACCGTTTACCCGCGCAAGCCATCATGTCGCTCCTCCCTTTTGGCAGATGCTTTGATCAATTGCTTTGCTGTCAGTTCCCATCCATAAGCGGCCAATTGGCCGATTTTGGATGGATGGGCGCTATTTCATATCCCTGGTCCGCACCCAGAACACGGCACCGATTTCGACCCCCTTTTCCTCGTTGCCGTGTTTCAATTTCCAATCGGCTTCGTTGAGGGCCGCAAACCCCCACCAGCCGGCCCTGGGCATGGCGTAACTGAACACTCCGTTGCCGTCTGTCTTGACCATTTGGGTAACATAGGCATCGGCGGGTGGATGGACAATGTTGGGGTTTTCAGGAAATTCGTTCAGGTATTCGATCTCCACTTCCGCAAAGGGCACCGGTTGGCCTTTCAGCAACACCTGGCCGGTAAACAGGTTGCCGGTCCACAAGCCATATGGCCGGGTGAGGGGCACAATTTCCGTCTCCAGGCCGATCGGCTGATCCCAACCTTCCTCGAGTCCCAGGGCCTGGACGCACACCTTTGTGTAATGCACGATAAATACATCCTCGGCCGGTTCCCAATAGGGAGAGGGCTCGACGTAGAAGATGTAGTCACCGGGCCTGCGGATCTGGTAATCGGCCGTCCAGAAGGTGAATTTTTCCTCCTGGTCCGGGCTTTTGCCCTTGGCTTCCTTAAGCGCGGCGAGCAGATCCTGCTTCTTGCCGTCATGCACTACGCCGAACTGCTTGGGCTTGACCATCTCCATGTAGTGCATCTCCAGTGGATGAATGAACTTGATCTGAAGATTCAATTTTTTGTTGTCCGCCTGGGTGACGATGTCGTCCGATGGCACCATCGTACCGAAGTGGGCTGCCGCGGGTGAGACTGCGGCCAAGAGGGCGATGGACGCCGCCAGTACAAGACTCATCAACACATGCAGTGAGCGCATTTTTTTCTCCTCCCTATTTACGTTTATTCATAGATGATCGAATCAATGTCGCTGCCCATGGCCAGGGGGCTATATTTCAGGATTAAAATTCGATGGCCAATTGGGCCGTCACCGTATCGGTCTCTTCCACATCGTCTTCGTATTCGTCGTGCAGATATTCAAGGGCCAGGTTGGTGCAGCTGAAGACGCCCCAGTTGATCACGGCGCCGTATTGTTTTTCGGGCAGGAAGTCCGCCCCGTCGTCCGATCCGCCATAGCGCAAGGCCAGTTCCAGATCCTCGACGATCATGACGCCGAATTCCGCGTTCCAGGCTGCGGGCTTGCGGTCATCGGGGTCGGTATCGATATAGACTTCACCGGCTTCAAAGTCCTCCAGGGCCGCCACATACTCGCCGATGAGCCGGAAGCGGTCGTGGAATTCGAAGGTGACGAAGGCGCTCCAGCCGCCGACAAAATCCTCAACCGGGTCGATTTCGCCATCCCCGGTCCGATCCGTGATCATTTCGGACAAAGCGTCAGAAGAGGCCAGATTGGAAATATACGAAGCCCCCAGCGTCAATCCCTCGAACGGCTGGGCGGTCACGCCGGCCACGAAGCCGTCGACGTGACTGTCTTCGCCCGCCTCCTCGATTTTCCCGTTGAAGGCGCCCACCGAGATGTCCACCAGTCCACCGCCGATGCGGTAGCCGGCCACCACCGATCCCTCGTTGGTTTCCCCGAGGACCAACGTGTTGGGGTCGGTGATGAAGTGGGTGTCGAACCGGCCGAAAGGCAGGTACTGCCGCCCGGCGATCAGGTAGGCCGGAAAGGCGTGGGTACCGGTCAGGGTGATGAACCCCTCGTCCACGAACAGATCATCGTCTTCCCACTTGAACAACACGTGGCCGTCCACGTGGTCGATGATGCGGGCATCCACGGCCAGTTCCACGGTGGCCAGGTCCACGTCGCTGCTGTCATCCGCCTGGTCGGCGTCCTGGTAATAGGCCTCGACCTCCACCAGGCCGCTGATCTGAATGCGGTCCCACCAAGAGTTGCCCGCTTCTATCCCGCCAATGGCCTTTTCCAGAAGCCGGACGCGCTCTTCGAGACTGGCGTTGTCCTGTGCCAGCGCCGCTGTCGTCAAACCCATCAACAGCGAACATGTCAACAACACTACCCATTTCTTCATCTGGCGATCCTCCTTTTTTAAAGCAAAAATTATGTTGGGTTCGGTGCCGTTGCGATGCTTCCCGCCGTTGAAAAACAAAACCACGAAGGTCGGGTCGCAGAGCAGTGGACCAGCCTTCGTGGCTAAGGAATTTACGAAAAAACTTGTTTGATCGGGATGGAAACTTCTGTTTCCAAGTTCGACGCACTATACTGATCGTCGCAGCCGGAGTCAATAGGGAGGATTTTTCTTGGTTTCTGGCATCGATGCGCAACCAACGGGTTGACGCAACCCATGCCACATGATAAAAATCCGCTTTAATTTTAGAATGCTATGTTGGATTGCGACCAGAATATGAATCAGGGTTTGTGACACCCGATCACCGATGGCCATTTGAGATTCCACGGCCATTCGTTTTGAAAGAACGGTTTGTGAAAGATTCAGGTTTCCAACCGATGGCCGGCGGTGAAGGGCAATGCCCATCGCCGGTACTTCGTGTGCTGGCGCTCGGCAAACGATACCGAGGGGCGTCCCAAAGTGCCCTCACCGCATTGAATTTGACGGTCGCGGCCGGCGAAATTTTCGGATTTCTCGGTCCCAATGGCGCCGGCAAGACAACGGCCATTTCGGTGATGAGCACCTTGTTGCGGCCCACGGCAGGGCATGTAGAGATATGCGGCTTAGATGCCTTTCGGCATACGGCCCGGGTGCGTCGATTGATCGGGGTAGTGCCCCAGGACCTGGCCCTGTTCGATACGCTGACAGCAGAGGAGAATCTGAACTATTTCGGCAGGCTATACGGGCTCAAAGGGGCCCGGCTCGAAGATGCGGTTCGATGGGCCCTTGATGTGACCGGCCTGGCCGATCGGCGTCGTGATGCGGTCGGCACTTTTTCCGGTGGCATGAAGCGCCGCATCAACCTGGCGGCCGGCATTTTGCACCGACCGAAGCTGCTTTTTCTCGACGAACCCACGGTGGGCATCGATGCCCAGTCGCGCAACAAGATCATGGAAAATCTGCTCTGGCTCAGGGATCAAGGCATTACCATGATTTATACGACCCACTACATGGAGGAGGTGCAGCGGTTGTGCACCCGAATAGCCATCATCGATCATGGTGTGATTGTCGTCCAGGAGCAGACCGAGCAGTTGATGCGGCAGCATCCGGATTGCCGGGATCTCGGCGAGCTGTTTTTAAAGCTGACCGGACGGCAGCTGCGAGACTGACGGAATTAGATATTTTTCATTCGTTTGCGGCCGGGTATTTTCTGAAAGGATTTTTCGGTTCATGTCCAAGTGGTTGGCAACATTGATCAAGGAGTGGCGGCTGCTGTCGCGCGATAGAACCGGGTTACTACTCCTTTTTGCCATGCCGGCGGTGCTAGTGGTGGCCATGACGCTGGTGCAGGACAATGTACTGCGCCGATCGGGCGGCCTTCAGGTCACCGGCGTGGTGGTGGACCAGGATGGCGGCATCGTGTCCCAGCAGCTGGCCAAAGCCCTCGAGGGTTGCGACGTCGTCTCGTTCTCCTCCTGGGTCGATGGCCGTGCTGCCACCGAAGAAGAAGCCGCGGCCTGGATCGAGGGCGGCCGCTTCCAGTTCTACCTGGTGATGCCAAAGGGGCTGACCGCTGCGGTCGAAGCGGGGGTGCGACGCCGGGTGGATCGATGGATGACCGATGCCGACACGGCCCCCGGATCGAGTCCAGCCGGACCCGAGGTGGCGCTGCGCTTCGATCCGACCCTTCGCCACGTCTATCGCACAGCGGTGGAAGGGGTGGTCGAGCGCGCCCTGGCCGGCGTGCAGACCGGTGTGACCCTTCGATACCTGGGAGATGCCCTCGACCGAAAAGTGCAGCAACGCATTGCCGAGATGACTGGGGGGTATGCCCCTCAGTCGGCCCAACGGCTGGTTCCCGAACTGGAGGACGATGCCCTATTCGACCCGGTGGCGGACGTCGTCGTCCACGGCGTCGGGATGGCGGGGGAAAAGGAGCGGCTGCCCACGGCCGTGCAGCAGAATGTCCCCGCCTGGGCCCTGTTCGGCATGTTCTTTATCGTCGTTCCCCTCTCCGGTGCATTGATCCGGGAGCGGCGTGAAGGCATCTGGGCGCGTCTGATGGTCATGCCGGTATCCAAAACGGTCCTGATTCTGGGAAAATTGTCGGCTTACGTAGGAGTTTGCCTGGTGCAGTTCGGCTGCATCGTGCTGGTGGGCAAGTGGCTTCTGCCGCTGTTGGGCACGGATTCCTTTACATTAGGGGACCATACCGGTGCCATCCTGATGGTGGCCTTGTGCAGCGCCCTGGCCGCCAACGGTTTCGGCCTGATGCTGGGAGTGGTGGCGCGCACCAACGAGCAGGCGGCCATCCTGGGACCGGTTTGCGTGGTCATCGCCGCTGCGCTGGGCGGCATCATGGTGCCGGTGTTTGCCATGCCGGGGATCATGCAGCGCATCAGCCAGGGGTCGCCGCTGGGTTGGGCCCATGAGGCCTTCATGAACCTACTGGTGCGCGACGGCGGACTCTGCGAGATTTGGGGGCAGTTGGCCTTGCTGCTGCTCTTTTTTGCCCTGACGCTGACGGTGTCCATCGTCGTACTGCGGCGAATTCACAGGTAGTGCAGGCCGTTGTCCTGCCCGGAGGAAATTGACGCCGCCGGGCAACCGGCCCTGCGGCGGCTCCTTATTTCTCCGGCCCCACCACCCGCAGCAGCATGAAACAGTGGGCAAAGCGCCCGCTCTCCGGGATGAAACAGAGCAGTTGCTGATCTTCTTTCAGACGGCCGCTGTGCAACAGTTCCTCGAGAATGATGAAAATGGCGGCGCTGCCCGTATTGCCCTTGGTGGGCAGGTTGGTGAACCAACGATCGTAGGGCACCTCGAATCCGATCTGCTGCATGCCTTCATAAAAGCGCGGCCGAAAATAGGCCGAAGAGTAGTGAGGCAGGAACCAGTCCACCTCTTCGGGCGACAACTGGTGTTTGCGTGCCGCGCTGATCAGGGCCCGGCCCATTGTGGGTACGATATGTTTGTCCAGTACCTTGATGTCCTGGCGTACATTAAAAAGATACCTGGACTGATCGGCCGGAATGTCCTCCATCCTGCGCCAGCCGGTCATGGCGCCGTTTTCGCCTTTGACCCCGCCGCCGTACATGCAGGTTTCAAGTTCTCCTGAAAAGGCATAATGCTCGATCCACTCGATGCGCAGACTGAGTCGGTCCGGGGCCGGACGGTCGGCCATGTAGACGGCGCCGGCACCGTCGGAGAGCATCCAGCGCAAAAAGTCGGCATCAAAGGCGCGAATCGGCGTTTTTTCCAGATCCACATCCGAATGGCCGTTGCCGGTGAAAAAGGCCGAACGCATGTAGGAGGAGGCAAGCTCCGAACCGGTGGCCACTGCGTTGCTGCTGCAGCCTGCGGCAACGTTGAGATAGGCGAATTTCAATGCCGTCATGCCGGAAAGACAGATACCGCTGGTGGAGACGGCCTCGATGGGCGGCAGACCCAATTCTCCCATCACCATCAGGGCATGGCCCGGAAAATTGAGGTCCGGGCTGGTGGTGCCACAACAGAGGCATTGGATGTCATCGGTTTTGAAGCCGGCATAGGGTTTCAGCCGGCGGATGGCCTCGGCCGTCAACTGGGCATTGCTGTGGGTCAAATGCCCGGATTTCGGGTCGATGGCATAGTACCGTCGCTCGATCTTGTTGTTGCGCAGGACCACTTTCTTGGTTCGTGACGGCAGGTCATGGACCTTGCCCAGCACGGTTTCGATGGCATCGTTGTCCACCGGCGCGTTGGGCATGAACGCCGATACATCTTGAATAAATACGCTCATGTGGTTTGGTTATCCTTATCGTCTATAGCTTGCCCGGCCAGGGCGATCCATGGCCGGGCGGTTTGAATTGGTTTCAAATGAAACGCTATCCGTTGGTCTCTTGGGGATAGCGATTGCTTGCATAATAGTCGATCAATCGGTTGACCTTGTCGCGATGCAACATCCCCAGCACGAAGGTGACGGCGGTGGCCAGCGGAGCGATCAGAAAAACCGCCGCGAAAAGATAACCAATGAATAGTCTGAGTCTGAAATGTCTGGATACATCGCCCGGCGCGCCGCTGCGCCGGATAAATTTGGCCCAGACGTTGAAAATTTTAAGGATCCGCTGTTCGAACAGGATATAGGACGGTACCACCTCCACGGCGCCCAACCGATTCAAGTCGACCTGCAGGCCGTCCCATCGGCCATGGTGCAAGGCGTCGTGCAAAGGCACCCCGAAGCGTTCGGCCCGGGCGATGTCCTCGTCCGAGATTCCCGGTTTTGGAAAAATCTTCAAAAAGCGATTCTTGTTGCCGGTGAGCATCCATGCGGTGATGGAAATGATGCCCAACAGGTTGGGCGCCCGGTCCATGAGCACGATGTTTCCCGCCGGCCGGCCACCGAGTTCGACGATGCTGGCCTTGACCCTTTCCTGAGCTTGGAGCCACATGTTGCGGCACCCGATGATCGTCACCACCGGCCGACCCTTGATCACTTGCTTCGCTTCAGGGCTTTGCAGGAAGGCGTTGACTGGAATGCTGGGCGACAGATACCACACCTGGTAGGCGAGGACGATCCCATCGTAATCGGCTTGGGGATCGAATTGGAATGGCTCGAGTTCGCAGGGGGTACCTTGCAGCGATTCGGGAAAGGTGTCGGCGAAACGCAATGCCGTCCATGGAAAAGGATAGGGTGTTTTCGGGCGCAACTCTTCAAAGACCAACTCGATTTGACCGCTCTCGCTGACGGGTCTGAGTACCGAGCGCACGATCTGGGTCAATTGCCCGGATTGGGAGTAGCAAACAACGAGCAGTTTTTTCATCACTTCGATATCGAGGGTAGCTCCGAAACGGGGGACGGTTTGTGATACCCCGCCTCGCTCCGGTGGCGTTCCAACTCCTTGAACTGCAATTTTCCTTCAGACCACGACGGTGGTGAACCAAAATAAATAACCAAACCGCTGGAGAATGTCAAACAGGCAATTTGAGTTTCAGGGATTCCAACTGAATGCTATTCATTAAACCCGGCGCGGGGATAACAGGTGGCTGATGCCACACGCCAAGCGGTCAAGTGCCGGTAACATGCACGGCGGGCGGCCCGGAAACTCCCCCGGCCTGCGCCGGGGTCAAACAATCTGGGCCGCTTGTCCGCCGTCTGCATTCGAGCGTCACTAGGACTGCAGGCTCACGTGGCCCTGGCCACCTGCCCCACCCACGCCTGCCATGTCCGTTGCATCTCGAATTTTTTTATCAAACTCCTTTTTTAATATATGCCTTTCAGGGCAATTCACATTCAGTTAGAACTGCTGTTTGAATATTTTGGTTTATTGGGGTTGCGGGTTGGCGAGCCGAAAATAATGGGCGCGGCCGACAGGTCGACCGCGCCCGAGAACTCTGAAAGTGTCGGTAGCAGGACGCCTATGGCATGATGGCGGTGATATACTCGGCCACAATCTTGCCCATGTCGTCGGGCAGCGAACGATCGGTCGAACCATACGCGTACGATGCGGCCCAAGGGTTGTTGCTGCTGCTCAGGGGCTCTTCCCGGACCACCTGTTTGGTGCCGCCGTCGATTAATTGCAGGTCGACATTGATGTAGGAACTGCCTGCGAAGACGCCTCCCCACATGCGTGCGGCGCCGCTGACGATACGCAGATCGGTGATCTTGGCTTTGACGAGCAGGGTGTCGCCTTTGGTTCTCTCATTCAGCTTCAGCATGGCGACCTTGTTAAAACGATTTTTCATCTGCAGGGCTGTGATCAAACTGTGCTGAAGGGTGCTTGTCGCATCTGGATAGTCCTTGGCGATTTCCGGTGTGGTTTCAAATTCATAGCAGAGAACACCGGCATATTTCTTGGAAAGTTTGGCTGCTGAAGGCGGGGGCGCTTCGGTCTCTTCGGGTTGGGCCTGCTGACCGCCGCAGGCATAAAGTGAGACCATCATCAAGAGCGCGGTTCCCCAAACAAACATCTGTTTCATCCCAAAACTCCTTTTCATTCAGTTTTCCTCCTTTTGGATATTGCGTTTGTAATAATCAAGGATTGAACAGTCTCATTCATATCTCTCAGCACCTTATATTATCGGACGACACCGGGACAAGTTTAGAGATTCTCCCGTTGGTAATACATCCAGCGGCAAAACTGAGTCGTACGTCTTCGCATCTGCCGATTATTCGGTTCACCGTCATTGGCGGACTTCGCACATCCAGGGGAGCAGGTTTTTTCACCGTGTAAAGGTTTCTGACATGGTATTGCCAACTCACTCCTGACCGAATTTTCCTGCAGTTTTTCTAACACACAGAAAATATGATGGAAAAATAGCTCAGCAAACAGGGGCATGATGGCATGCCCTTTGCGCTCCCGGCCATCGTGTATTCCGGAAGAATCGTAGGCTCAATGCCGTTAACAACCCACACCATTTTTTAGGAGGTCCGAATGAAAATTGTATCAAAATCCATCATGATTTCTGTCGTCGTCATTGTACTTGCAGCGCTCATTCCAGTACCCAGCGGCATGGCTGCGGAAAAGCTGCGCTACAGCAGTTCCGCCCAAGTCAACGATGTATTCAGGGGCGAAGGCGTCAGCCGTTTCATTAAAGAGAGCGGTATCGAAGTGGACATGTTCATCTGCTCTTCCTCATCGGCGTTGCATCGACTCTTCAACGGCGTTTGCGACATCGCCAGCAGCGCCGAACCCCTGGCGCCCAACCATGCCGAATTCGGTTACATTGAGACGCCGTTTTGTAAGGTGCCCATGATCGTGATCACCAATTTGGAGACACCTCTTGACGATATCCGGGAAGATCAGTTGCGAGCCGTCTTTTCAGGAGAGATCACCAACTGGAAGGAAGTTGGCGGCCCGGACCACGATATCGTCGCCATCACACCGGGAAAAGATACCGCCGCATTCAAAAACTTCTCCATGCTGGCGCTCAAGCGCAGCGAAGTCAAATATGATTTTATGGCCTATCGTTCAACCATGGTCGTCACCTCAGTCGCACGGATCCCCTGGAGCATCTCCTTTGTCACCAAGGGTTCGGCCGACCGTGATGCGGCCATCAAGATATTAAAGGTTAACGGGAAATTCTATAATGACAAGGATTATCCATATATTCAGACCTTTTCATTCGTGACCAAGGGAGAGCCCAGCGGTCCTGTAAGGGCCTTCATCGACTTTGCCAAGTCACCGGCAAGCCAGCAAAGAATGAAAGAGAGCGGTATCGTTCCGATTTCCTACTGATCCATACGAAGTGAAACTCAGGGCGAACTGAAACCCCTATAATTGAATCGTAAATGAATGCTGTTGAGGCAGCTACAACAAAGCGCTTGACTTGCCCGCAATATATATTGTAGCAAACCCATCATCGAAGTGGCCCTTGGCCTTAAAAGGGAAGACGGTGAGAATCCGTCGCGGACCCGCCGCCGTAACCGGGGACGAAAGCTGCAATATGCCACTGTCCGGAAGGATGGGAAGGCGCAGCCGGTAGGACAATCCGGAAGCCGGAAGACCTGCTTTGACCATCGTTGACCATCATCGATCGACTCGACCCCTCGTGGCACGGGGGTGGAGGGCTCCAACCCGGGATTAAAAACGGTATCCCCGGGCCTGTTCGCAGGCCCGGGGATTTTTTTTTGAGCAGGGTGTTGGCTTCAGCTGCATCGGGGATGGTACCAAGGGCCTCACCAAAATTGCCTGTTCATGCCAAAGGACAGCGCCACCGGAAAGGAGCGAAAGATGCACAGAAAGAAATTGATCCGATTGGTGTTAACCGTTTTGGCCCTCTTCCTCATGATCGGCACGCCGGTACAGGCGGCTGCGCAAGACACCAGGGAGCTCAAAAAAGTCGGGATTCTCCTGGTCGCCTTCGGCTCCAGCGAGGCTTCCGCCCAGGTTTCCTTCGATAACATCGACCGCGCTGTGCGCCAGGCTTATCCCCAGGTGCCGGTGCGTTGGGCCTATACTTCGCACATCATTCGCGCGAAGCTCGCCGATCAGGGCAAAGTCCTCGATTCTCCCGCCATGGCCCTCGCTCGCATGCAGGACGAAAAGTTCACCCATGTGGCGGTGCAGTCTCTGCACACCATTGCAGGGGAGGAATACCATGAACTGCGTCGGATCGTTGGCGGATTTCAGGCAACGGCGATATTTGAGAAGATCGTCATGGGTCATCCGCTCATGGCGACTCAGGCGGACATGGAAGATGTCGTCGACACGATTCTGGCGAATTTGCCGCAGGCGCGCCGGAGCGATGAAGGCGTTGTATTCATGGGGCATGGCACCCATCATCCCGCCGATGCCGGCTACGCGGCCCTGATGTATCAGTTGCAACTCAAGGACCCGAAAATTTTCGTGGGTACGGTCGAGGGCTATCCGGACGTGGAATTGATCCTTGGGCAGTTGAAGCAAGGAAAGATTAAAAAGGTCTATCTGCTGCCTTTCATGTCCGTGGCCGGGGATCATGCCAAAAACGATATGGCGGGCAGTGAAGATGATTCCTGGGTCAGCATCTTTACCCGCGCCGGTATTCAATGCATGTCCATTCTCAAGGGGACGGCGGAGTACGACGGCTTCGTGAGGATATGGGTCGCCCATGCGGGCGAGGCGTTGAAGGCGCTGCATTGATTCGCGGGGCATAGAAATCGGAACACTGAAGTTTGAAAATAGGAAAGTTAAGGTACTCTGTCGATTTATGATGAAGGCGGCATCCAACGGCCACAGGGATTCATGCCTCCGGTTTCAACGGTTGCCTCTATGGCCGCTGCTGGTGGCGCTGGCACTGTTGCTGGCCATGGAGATCGTACTGGCGACGGGGAGCGGATTCATTCAGGTCTCCTATTCAGATGTGGTGCGCATTCTGGCGGCACGCCTCGCCGGTGCCAAAGGGTTGATCGCCCATCTGGATGAGCTGGCGCCGGCGGTGGTCTCGGAGGTGCGCCTGCCCAGAATTCTGGCCGCCGCCGTCGTGGGGTGCGGGCTCGCGGTTTCCGGTACGATCTTTCAAGGGATTCTGCTCAATCCATTGGCCGATCCCTATACCCTGGGGGTCTCATCGGGGGCCGCTTTTGGCGCGGCCATGGCATTATGGATGAACCTGGCGGTGATGAGCGCCTGGTCCGTACCGTTGTTCGCATTCGCCGGTGCAGTGGGAACGTTGATCGTGGTGATTTGGCTGACCGCCAGCAGCGGCGACCTGTCTTCGGCGAGCCTGATCCTTTCCGGCATCATCGTCGCCGCCATCCTGTCGGCGGGGGTGAGTTTCATCAAATATATGGTCGGCGAGGAGGTGGGCATCATCATCTTTTGGTTGATGGGCAGCTTCGCCTCCAAGACTTGGACCGAGGTGGGCATGGTGGTCGCCGTGGTCGGAGCGGGATTGGCCATCGCCTTGTTTTTCGGCCGCGATCTCAACTTGTTGGCCCTGGGGAGCCGAACCGCCGGTTCGCTGGGGATATCGCCGGCCAGATTATCGATGACGATGCTGGTGAGCGCTTCGTTGATGGCCGCCGCCTGTGTGGCGGCTTCCGGGATTATCGGTTTCGTGGGGCTGCTGGTCCCCCACATGGTGCGCTTCATCACCGGCCCGGACCATCGCCGTCTGATCCCGACCGCAGCCCTGGCCGGTGCATGTTTGTTGCTCCTGGCGGATACGGTGACACGGGCGGTATTGCCCCAGGAGGTGCCCATCGGGGTCATTACCGCACTCATCGGAGGACCGTTTTTTTGCGTCATCTATCGCCGGCGCCAACGCCATCGACGGGATTAGAAACCATGTACGAGCTGGATCACCTATATTACGGTTACGACGGCAAAACGGTGATCGAGGATGTGTCGCTGAATTTCGAGACCGGCCATTTCTACGGCATTCTCGGTCCAAACGGCAGTGGCAAGACCACCTTGCTCGATCTGCTGTCCGGGCATCTTCGGCCGCACGGGGGCCACATTCGCCTGGACGGCCGGGAACTGGCCTCTTTTCCCCGAAATGCCCTGGCCCGCCGGATCGCCCTGGTGCCTCAGGATTACCGGATCAATTTTCCATACACCTGCGGAGAAGTGCTGATGATGGGGCGCTATCCCCACCTGCCGCGATTTTCCCGCCCGACTGCCAGAGACCGTGCCGTGGTGGCACAGGTGATCGAGCAGACCGGCCTCGGCGCCTTTACCGATCGTTATGTGGACCGTCTGAGTGGCGGTGAACGCCAGCGGGTGGTCTTCGCCCGGGGTTTGGCCCAGTCAGCCGACATTCTCCTTTTGGATGAGGCCACAGCCAGTCTGGACATTCAGCACGCCATCGCCCTGCTCAATCTGGCCGAGCGGCGCGTCGGCCAAGGCGGCACGGTCATCGCCGTTTTTCAGGACATCAATCTGGCCGCCCTGTATTGCGACCGATGGGTCTGTTTGCGCCAAGGCCGCCTCGTATGCGCCGGGACGACCGCGGATGTCCTGACCTCAGCCACCCTGCAGGCGGTGTTCGATGTCCAGGCGCAAGTGGTCCACCAGCCCTTTTGCTGCGCCCCCCAAGTGTGTCTCAACAAGGAGGTGGCGTGAGCGGTGTAGGCCGTAAATGCAGGTGGGTGTTGCTCTTGTTGCCGTTTATCGTCTGGACCGGCCGATCGACGGCGTCCGACATGTCGGTGACGGAAGATCTCATTGTGGATGCCGTGGGACGTCGGCTGAGCGTATCGGTGCCTTTCCGGCGGATCATCTCTTTATATGGCGCCCACACCGAAAATTTGTTCGCCATGGGGGCCCAGGAACAGTTGATCGGCGTATCGCGCCACGAGGACTGGCCTCCGGAAGCGCACAGCAAACCGGTCCATTCCTACCATGACGATCTGGAGCGATTTCTGGCGGTTCGGCCCGACCTGGTCCTTGTGCGCCCCATGATCGATAGGGGCTACGGCAATTTGCTCGAGCGGCTGGAGGCCAATGATATCGCGGTGATTTCCCTCCAGCCCAACACCGTCGAGGAGATGTTTGTCTACTGGCGTATCCTGGGACGCCTGACCGGTCGCCGCGCGGCCGCCGAGCAGATGGTGACCGATTTTCAGAACGCCGTGGCGTGCATCGCAGAAAGGACGGCGACCATCGGCGACAAGAAGCGGGTCTATTTCGAGGCGATTCACGACCGCATGCGAACGTTTTCGCCGGATGCCATGGCCATATTCGTGCTTGAAATCGCTGGCGGGATCAACATCGCCGCCGACGCCATGCCGCGCCGGGGCAGCACCATCGCCGATTTCGGCAAAGAGCGCATATTGTCCAGGGGTGACGCCATCGATGTTTACCTCGCCCAGGTCGGCCCCATGAACCGGCCGAGCCTGGAGAGCATCCGGAAAGAACCGGGCTTCGATCTCATCCGGGCCGTGCGCAATGGAGATATCCATCTTATCGACGAACGGCGGGTCTCCCGTCCGACCCTTCGAATGGTCATCGGGATCTGCTGTATCGGCCGGATCCTTTATCCGGAAATTTTCGCCCCCGGCAGGACACCGTCGGGTTGTCTGGCACACCATTGCCCGAGCGGCGCCCATCAGACGGAGTGAATGATGAAAACAACGCATGCAGGCACGCTGTACGGTATCGGCGTAGGACCCGGAGATCCGGAATTGATTCCCATCAAGGCCGTGCGCATCCTGGCCACGGTGGATGTAGTATTCACGGCGGCCTCCACCCGCAACGACTACTCCCGGGCACTGGAGATCGTGCGTCCCCATCTGCCCCGCCATGTCGCCATCGATAAGCTGGACTTTCCCATGAGCAATGACCATTCGGTCATGGAAGAGGCCTGGCGGCGGCATGCCGCCCACATCGCCGAGGTGCTGGAAGGTGTAAAAGAGGCGGCCTTTTTGACCCTGGGCGACCCGCTGACCTATTCCACCTTTGGCTATATCCTGCGCCATTTGAGGGACGAACGACCCGATATGACTATCGTGACCATACCGGGCATCACTTCCTACCAGGCCGCCGCAGCGGCGGTCAATCAGCCCCTGGTGGAAGGCGAGGAATCCCTACTCATCCTCTCGGGGGTGCACGGCGGCCACCGCTTGCGAGAGACGCTTCAGACCCCGGACAATGTGGTGTTTCTGAAGGCTTATCGCGATGTGGGCGGCATCAGCGCGGCGCTGGAAGAGACCGGCCTGTCGGCGGGCAGCCTGGCTGTGACGCATTGCTCCACAGCCCAGCAGCAGATCCACTTTGATCTCAATGAACTGGCGGCGCATCCGCCCAATTACTGGACCCTGATCCTTGCCAAGCGGAATGCCCATGGCTTCAAGAGATAACCACGCCGCGCGGGCCGGTCATGCCCCGTGGGTGGCGCTCGGCCTGTCGGCGGCGATGCTGGCGTTGGGAGCGGTGTTGATCGAGGAGCTGACTCTATCGGCCATGGGCGGTCGTCTGTTCTGGCCCATGCTGCGATTGCTCGGTTTTATCGCATTCGGGCTGGCCCTGGGACAGATCATCGAAGCGACGGGATGGACCCATGCTTTGGGCCGGGTGGGGGCGCCTCTTTTTCGTTTTGCCCGGATGGGATCCTACTGCAGTGCCGCCTTTACGACTGCATTTTTTTCCGGTGCGGCGGCCAATGCCATGCTCTACGATTTTTGGAAGGAACAGCGCATCGACCGGGTGCAACTGGTGCTAAGCCATCTGGCAAACCAGTTTCCGGCCTTCTTCCTGCATCTGCCGACCACGTTTTTCATCATTGTGCCCCTGACCGGGTGGGCCGGGGGACTTTACTTCATCATTACTTTCCTGGCCGCCCTAATGCGCCTGCTGCTGGTGCTGGCCGTGGGACGCTGGCGGCCGAGGGGCATGCGAGCGACGTCCGCCGATTCCACAACGGAACTGCCCCAAAAGAAGAAGAGGCAAGATGCCTGGCAGGTGCTCAAGGCCAAGCTACCCGGCCGGCTCGCCGGTGTGGCCACCTATGTGGTCCCGATCTACATCGCCGTTTTTCTGCTCAACCGTGCCGGGCTGTTCGCCTGGACCGAGACCTGGCTGGCCCGCAGCGTGACAGGCGCCTTTGTCCCCATCGAAGCACTTTCCCTGGTCGTGCTGAGTTTCGTGGCCGAGTTCACCTCGGGGTTCGCCGCGGCCGGGGCCTTGCTCGATCAGGGGGTCGTGAGCGTTAAACAGGCGGTGATCGCCTTGCTCGTGGGCAACATCGTCGCCTTTCCGGTGCGCGCCCTAAGGCATCAGTTGCCGCGATTGATGGGTATTTTCGCGCCGGTCATGGGATTGCAATTGCTCCTTTTAGGGCAAGGCTGTCGGATCGCCAGCCTGGTGGCGGTAGGGGGCATGTATTACTACTTGTTTTAAGATGGACGGCGCCATTCGTTGATGACTTCTTATGGTGCCTTCCGGATGAACGAGGGAAGAAAGCGTCCATCATCTTCCTTTCGGCCCTTAAGCGACCGAAAGGGTATCGACTCTTGAGAAAGTGGTGAGAGCCATCAAAGGCATCGTTGTCGCAGGCACGCATAGCGGGGTGGGCAAGACCACGGTGGCATTAGGGTTCATGGCGGCCCTGCGACGTCGCGGATTGACGGTGGCGCCCTTCAAGGTCGGGCCCGACTTCATCGATCCGGGCCACCACGCCCAGGTGACCGGTCGGCTCGGCCGCAACCTCGATGGCTGGATGCTCTCCCGCGCGGCCAATCGGGCCGTGTTCACCCGGCATGCTACCGGCGCCGACGTGGCCGTGGTCGAAGGGGTCATGGGGCTGTTCGATGGATACGGCGGTCGGGATGAGGCCGGCTCCACGGCGCAGATGGCCAAATGGATGGGGTTGCCGGTGCTTCTCGTGGTTTCAGCCGCCGGCATGGCCCGCAGCGCCGCCGCCTTGATTCAGGGTTTCGAGCGCTTTGACCCGGCGCTGACCTTTGCCGGCGTGCTGTTCAACCGGCTGGGCAGCCGTGGACACCTGGATTATCTGAAAGAGGCCATAGCGGCCTATGCGGCCACTCCCCTGCTGGGCGGTCTGCCGCGGGACGAGGCGCTCGCCATGCCCGAACGCCACCTGGGGTTGATGACCGCCGGTGAACATGCCCTGTCCGAAGCTGCGTGCCATCGACTGGCCGACGACATCGAAAGCGGTCTGGACCTGGACCGGCTGTTGGCGGACCTGCCGGACATCGTGCCGACGGATGCCGAACCGCTCGGCTGCAGCAAATCCTGTTCCGAAGGGGTGCGCATCGGAGTGGCCAGGGACGATGCGTTCTGTTTCTACTACCCGGACAATCTCGATCTGCTCGCCGAGGCCGGCGCCGAACTGGTGCCGTTTTCCCCGCTGGCCGACAACAGACTGCCCGAAAGGTTATATGGCCTCTACATCGGTGGCGGATACCCGGAACTGCATGCTGCTGAGTTGGCGGCAAACGACACCATGCGCCGGGATATCCTGGAAGCGAGCCGGGAGGGTATGCCCGTCTATGCCGAGTGTGGCGGATTCATGTACCTGTGCCGCCAACTGGAGGATCTGGCGGGAACGGTGCATGCCATGTGCGGCTGTTTCCCCTTTCGCACGCGGATGCATGGCCGATTGAAATCCCTGGGCTACCGTGAGGTGCGCATGACGGTGCCGACGCTTCTGGGTGGAAAGGATGACGTGGCGCGCGGCCATGAATTTCATTATTCGGATATCGTCGACATGCACCAGGGGTCCCCAGTCGCCACCGCCTACCAGGTTTCCGGAAGAAGCGGCGGGGTAACGACAGAGGGGTACCAGGTGGACCGCACCCTGGGAAGCTATATTCACTTGCATTTCGTAAGCCGGCCGGAATGTGCCGCGGCCCTGGTTTCGACAAGCCGCGCATACCGGCAGGCGACGCGCTGAAGGAGAGATGTGAAGATGTTTTTTTATTGGCGTATTCAGCAGGATCTCAACTGTATGGGAGAGTTTCTCATTTTTCGCGACCCGAGCCTCTCGCGGTGTTGGCGTTTGTGGATGCGCCGCAACGCCGCGTCCATTGCCATGGCCGAATCGACTTGTGTGCAACCGGAGAGCCGTTCGCATTTAAATTAGTGCCCATCCACAAATGGCCAATTGGTCCGATATCGGCGTTGCACGAAAAATTTAATCCTCGGAATATCGACCATATGCCCGTGGTTAAATTTTTCGTGCGCCTTGATCTCGACCCAATTTACCTATTTGGGGACGGACACTGAATTAGCGCCCATTCACTTTGCCAATTTCTGGATGGACACGGATAAGGAGTGAAGGAAAAGGCATGACATGAAACCACAGGAGATCGAAGCCGCGAGCTTCGCGATCATCGATGGAGAAGCAGGACCGCATCCGTTCGGGGCCGACGAGTGGTCGATCGTGAGACGCATGATCCACACCACGGCCGATTTCGATTACATGACCGACATCCGCATGCACCCCAGGGCCATGGCATCCGGTGTGGCCGCCCTGCGCGCCGGGTGCGAGGTGTTCACCGATACACAGATGGCGCTGGCCGGCATCCGCCGCCGTGACTTGGAACGATTGGGCGGGCGGGCCTCTTGTCTGATCGCCGAAGATGAGATCGCCCGCAAGGCCCTGACCGCCGGAACGACCCGGGCCGAGGCGGCGGTGGACGCAGCGGTCGATCGGCTGGACGGCGCCATCTATGTGGTCGGCAATGCGCCCACCGCCCTGCTGCGTCTCATGGCGCTGATCCGGCAGGGACGAGCCGCGCCGGCCCTGGTGGTCGGCCTGCCCGTGGGGTTTGTCAATGCGGCTGAATCCAAGGCCGAGCTGCCGGCGGCGGGAGCACCCTATATCACCAATGTCGGCCGCAAGGGAGGCTCCAATGTGGCGGCGGCGGTGGTCAATGCGTTGATCGGCCTGGCGCTCGCCGGCAGCCGGGAACACGACGAGGCCGGGTCATGGTCAGCGCGCCGGGCTGAGGGGTGACCCATGCCCACCGGAACTGGCAAACGGCTGCGCTGCGGTTTTACGACCGGTGTGGCCGCGGCTGCGGCTTCAAAGGCGGCCATGGTCTGCCTGCTGCAGGGCCAAATGCCTCAACGCGTGCCCATCGGCCTGCCGACGGGAGAAACGCTGTGGATCACGGTGCATGCCTGTCACCGACCGGATGCCGGTTCGGCCGTCTGTACGGTGATCAAGGATGCCGGTGACGATCCGGACATCACGCATGGGGCCGAGATCGGTGCACGGGTGGCGTGGCATCCCGGCGCAGCGGCGCCTGCGGTGACCGTAAAAGGGGGAACGGGCGTGGGGCGGGTCACCCGACCCGGCCTGGAGGTGCAGGTGGGCGACGCGGCCATCAACCCTGTACCGCTGGCGATGATTCGCACGGCGGCGCTTGAAATCATGACGGCCGCGGGCCTCAACGGCCGCGCCGAGGTCGAGATTTTCGTACCCCGGGGCGAGGAACTGGCCCGCCATACGCTCAACGAACGGCTCGGCATCATCGGCGGCATATCGATACTGGGGACCACCGGCATCGTGCGGCCGCTTTCTCACGAGGCATATACGGCCACCATTCGCGCGGCCGTTTCGGTGGCTCGGGCCAGCGGATTGACAGAGGTGGTGATGACCACGGGCCGGCGCAGTGAACGCTTCGCCCAGCAACTGTGGTCCCATCGGCCGGCGTGCGCCTTCGTGCAGATCGGCGACTATTTTGCCGACGGCCTGGAGATGGCCGCCGACCAAGGGTTGGAGCGGGTCACCCTGGCGGTTTTTTTCGCAAAGGCGCTGAAAATGGCCATGGGGCTGCCCCACACCCATGCCCGTTCGGCGCGGTTGACATTAGAGCGGCTTGGGCGCTGGACGGTCGAGACGACCGGGGATCCGGATCTGGCCCGTCGGGTGGTCCGCGCCCATACGGCGCGGGCGGCCTTTGACCTGTTCGCCGACGATCACCCGGACCTGATCGCCCGGGTGGGATCGGAATTGATCCAGGCGGCGGCGGGTTTTGCCGCCGGGCGGCTGATCGTCAGGGTGGTGATCTTCGATTTTCAAGGGCAGGTAAGGTTTGACAGTTGCGAGGATCGGGCACTATGAACAACGTCTATGTGATCGGCATGGGAGTATCGGCCAGCGACCTGACGGAAGCCCACCTGGCGATCATTCGGGCGGCCGATCTGCTGGTCGGCGGCCGGCGCCACCTCGATCGGTTTAAGGATTTGCCGGCGGAAAAGCGGCCCATCGATGGGCGCGTGTCCGAGACCCTGGCATGCATCCGCGCGGCCATGGCCCATAGCCGCGTGGTGGTGCTGGCTTCGGGCGATCCGCTTCTCCATGGTATCGGGGTGCGCATTGCCGAGGAGATCGGCCTGGAGCGGGTGACGGTACTGCCCAATGTCTCGTCGATCGCGGCCGCTTTCGCCCGCATCGGACAATCGTGGGCCGGGGCGAAAGTGGTGAGTCTGCACGGCCGGGACAGCCGTTTCGAACTGCTGGCGGCGCTGAAATCAGGGGCGCCGGTGGCCGTCTTGACCGATCCGCAGCGGACGCCCGGCTGGCTGGCCGCCTGGTTGCGGCAACGAGGCGTGGATCATGTGGATATGGCGGTGTTCGAACGATTGGGAGACGCCTGCGAGCAGTTCGGCTGGTACCCGTTGGACAAGGCCGCGGACCGTCGGTTTGCCGAGCCGAATCTTGTCGTCTTGAAACCCGGCCCGGAAAGCCGGACGATCGCCGACCCACTGTTCCTTGGCATGTCCGAGCAGGCTTTCGCCCACGAACAGGGATTGATCACCAAGGCGGAGGTGCGCGCCGTGACCCTGGCCAAGCTGGCGCTGAAACCGGGCATGATCCTGTGGGACCTGGGCGCGGGCAGCGGGTCGGTGGGCATCGAGGCGTCTTTGCTGCTCGGCGCGGGGCGCATCGTGGCCGTGGAAAAGGACGCCGGGCGGGTGGCGCGTATTCGCGCCAATGCCCGGCGTTTCGGGGTCTACAATCATGAAACGATCCAGGCCGAACTGCCCCGGGGGCTGGCCGATCTGCCTCCGCCGGATCGGATCTTCGTGGGCGGCGGCGGACGCGATCTGGCGGTCATCGTGCAGGCGGCCGTCGCGTGCCTGAAGCCGAAGGGCGTCCTGGTGGCCAATGTCGTGCTGCTGGACAACCTGAACCGCGTCGTGGCGGTCCTGGAAGCGGCCGGCCTGGCGGCCGAAGTGGTTCAGCTGCAGGTCAGTCGAGGAACAGCCATGCCCTGGAGCATGCGCCTGGAGGCCCACAACCCGGTGTGGATCATTCGCGGCATGGAAAGGAAGACGGTGTGAAGCATCCGAAACATCCGATCATCTTTTGTGGCGCCGGGCCCGGGGACCCCGAGCTGATCACGATCAAGGGGCAGAAGGCCCTGGCCGTGGCCGATCTGGTGCTCTACGCCGGATCGCTGGTGCCCGAGGCGCTGCTGGCCTGGGCACCTGAAACGGCCGAGCGCATCAGCAGCGCGGACCTCGACCTGGAGCGGATCATCGCCATCATGGTCCAGGCCCACGCGGCCGGCCGCAAGATGGTGCGCCTGCACACCGGCGATCCGAGCCTGTATGGCGCCATCGGCGAGCAGATGGCGGCCCTGCGGGTCAGGGACATCCCATATTGCGTCATCCCCGGGGTCACGGCCGCTTTCGCGGCCGCCGCGGCCATGGGCATCGAGTACACGCTCCCCGAACGCACCCAGACACTGATCCTGACCCGCATCGCCGGGCGCACGCCGGTGCCCGAAGCGGAATCGCTCGCTTCCCTGGCCCGTCACGGTGCGTCGCTGGTCATTTATTTGAGCATGGGCCGGATCGATCAGGTGGTTCAGGTGCTTTCGCGCACTTACGGACTCGAGGCGCCCTGCGCCGTGGCCTGCCGCGTGAGTCATCCCGAAGAGCGGATTCTGCGGACCCGGGTCGCCGACCTGGCAGAGACGGCCCGGGCCGCGGCCATCGACCGGCTGGCGGTGATCATGATCGGGCCGGCCCTCGAAGATCCTGATGCACTGGCTTCTCTGCGTTCGCGCCTTTATGATCCGGAATTCGCGCATGGCTACCGAACCTTATGACATCGCCGTTTGGGTCCTGACCCCAAACGGCCTGAACCTCGCGCAACGGCTTTCCCGCTGCTGGTCCGGGCTGAATCTCTTTTGCCCCTCGCGTTTGGCCGTCGCCTATGACCGCATGACGGTTCGGCCCTTCGAACGACTGATCGATGCCGTGGCCGAAAATTTTCATCGCTACGGCGGCCACATCTTCATCATGGCCACCGGAATCGTGGTGCGTGGCATTGCCCCATTGTTGCGCCACAAGAGCGTGGATCCCGCGGTGGTTGTGTTGGATGATGCCGGCCGCTTCGTCATCAGCCTCGTGGCCGGTCACATCGGCGGGGCCAACCGTCTGGCCGAAGCGGTGGCCGCGCGGCTGGAGGCGGTTGCGGTGATCACGACGGCCACCGACAGTCACGGCCGGCCGGCCGTCGATGTATTGGCTGTCGAGGCGGGTTTGAAAATCGAAAACCCGGGCGCCATCAAGGCGATCAACATGGCGCTGCTGGCCGGTGAGCCTGCGGCGCTGCACGATCCAGGCGCATGGGTGGCCGAAGCGCTGGGGGTGTCGACGCACCCCATTACGTGCGGGGTGCAGGGATGGCCCGGAGGAATCCCGCAGGGCATCTTCGTGGATGATCGATGCCCGTCTCTGCCGTCGGGTGTCCTCGTGCTGAGGCCGCCGTCGCTGGTGGCGGGCATCGGTTGCAATCGCAACACGCTTGCCGAAGAGATCGCAGGTCTGCTCCACGATGCCCTTGCGGCCCACGATCTGTCGCCGCTCAGTCTGGCCATCATCGCTTCGGTCGATCTCAAACAGGACGAGGGGGGATTGTTGTCGTTGGCGAATACCTTTGCGGTGCCGCTGGTATTCTATTCCCGGGAATCACTGAACCAGATCCGCCATGTGCCCCATCCATCGCCCATGGCCGTCAAGCACATAGGAGTCCAAAGCGTATGCGAAGCAGCCGCCCTGCTGAGTGCCGGCAACGGGTCGTTGATCGTTCCCAAACAGAAGAGCGCCAATGTGACCGTGGCCATTGCGCGCCGACCCTCTTCGTGGTCGGCACCGGTCCCGGCCACATCGATCATCTTTCCCAGCGCGCGCGGGAAGTGCTGGCCCAGTCTGACACCATTGTCGGGTATGGCACCTACATCGACCTGATCCGGCCGTTGATCGGTGAACGAGAGGTGATCAGCACCGGCATGACCCGTGAGGTCGAGCGAGTGACGGCGGCCATCGAGCGGGCCATGGGCGGCCGCCAGGTGGCCCTGGTCTCCAGCGGCGACCCGGGCATTTATGCCATGGCCGGCCTGGTGCTGGAGATCTGCGCGGCGCGGGGCATCGCGGCCGGCCCGGCCGGAGGAAACGAAGCGAACGACAGCTTGCGCATCGAGGTGGTGCCGGGCATTCCGGCCTTGTGCGCCGGCGCCGCCCTGCTGGGGGCGCCGCTGACCCACGATTTCGCGACCATCAGCCTGAGCGACCTGCTCACCCCCTGGGATACCATCGAAAGGCGCATCGCGGCGGCGGCCCGGGCTGATTTTGTGATCGTTTTCTACAACCCCAAGAGCCGGCGGCGGGACTGGCAATTGGCGCGCGCCAGGGATATTATCCTCGAAAGCCGGGACGGCCGCACGCCGGTGGGCATCGTGACGGCCGCCCAGCGGCCTGGGCAGCAGATTCATATCACGTCCCTGGATCGACTGCATGCCGCGCCGGTGGATATGCAGACCATTGTGTTCGTGGGCAACCGCAGCACCCGGACCTTTGGGGAGTTCATGTTCACGCCGAGGGGGTATGCGCAGAAGTATGCCATCGATGGATGAAACGGAAGGGAAGGAGACGACTATGGAAGGTTATGTGCACGTGTACACGGGTAATGGCAAAGGCAAGACCACGGCGGCCCTGGGATTGGCCCTGCGGGCGGCCGGCGCAGGGATGCGGGTTTATATCGGACAGTTCATCAAAAATGCCGACTACAACGAGATCAAGGCCCTGGAGCGATTCGGCGACAAGATTACCCTGGAACAGTTCGGCCGGGGATGCTTTATCCGCGGAAATCCTTGCGAAGAAGACATCGCCGCCGCGCGCGTGGGCCTCAAGGCCATCGAAAGGGCTCTGGTCTCCGGCGACTTCGATGTGGTCATCGCCGACGAAGCCAACGTGGCTTACGGTACCGGTCTGGTGAGCGAGGAAGACCTGCTGGCCCTGATAGCCGCCCGGCGTCCCGAGACCGAGTTGGTAATCACCGGCCGCAACGCTCCCCCGGCCGTGATCGAGAAGGCCGACCTGGTGACCGAGATGCAGGAGATCAAACACTATTTTCGACGCGGCATTCTGGCCCGTGAAGGAATCGAAAAGTAAAATGAACGCCAAGGCCGCCTGTATCGCGATACTGGGGACCGGATCGGACGTGGGCAAAAGCATCGTGGCCACGGCGTTGTGCCGCCATTATGCGCGGCAAGGGGTCAGTGTGGCGCCGTTCAAGGCGCAGAACATGTCCAACAATTCGGGGGTGACCCCCGACGGGTTGGAGATGGGGCGGGCCCAGATCGTACAGGCCGAAGCGGCCGGCATCGCCCCGCACGTGGACATGAACCCCATCCTGCTCAAGCCCACCAGCGATGTCGGCGCCCAGGTGGTGGTGCTCGGTCAGGCCCGCATGAATGCCGCGGCCAGGGTGTACCACGAACAGAAGGAGCAGCTTTTCGAGGTGGCCTGCGCGGCCCTGGACCGACTGCGCCGCCGCTTCGACCTGATCGTCATGGAGGGGGCCGGTTCGTGCGCCGAAGTCAATCTCATGGATCGTGATATCGTCAACCTGGCCATGGCCGGTTACGCCGATGCGCCGGTCATACTGGTGGCCGACATTCACCGCGGCGGCGTATTCGCCCAGATCGTGGGCACCCTGGCCTGCCTGCCGGAAGAGCGGCGCCGGCAGATCGCCGGGGTGATCGTCAACCGGTTCCGGGGCGACATCGAGCTGTTTCGCGATGGGGTCTCCTGGATCGAGTCGCAGATCCGCCGGCCGGTCATCGGGGTCTTGCCCTGGTTTTCGGCCTTCACCATCGAAGCCGAGGACGCCGTGATTATCGAACGGCCCGAGACCGTTGCCGGTGAGGGACCGTGCATCGGCGTGATACGGTTGCCCCACATCTCCAACTTCACCGACTTCGATCCACTCGCGCGGCTGGAGGGGGTGGCCTTGGTCTATTTGGACCGGCCCCGGCCCCTCGACCGTTTTTCGGCGGTCATCCTGCCCGGTTCCAAAAATACCCGCAGCGACCTGGATTGGCTGGCGGCCAGCGGCTGGCGGGAAGCGATCCGGGCTTACCATGACAAAGGCGGACATTTGCTGGGTATCTGCGGCGGCTACCAGATGCTCGGCACGGCCGTGCGCGATCCGGACGGTGTCGAAGGTCGTCCGGGCAGTACCCCCGGATTGGGCCTGCTGGCCATGGAAACCGAGTTGAAAGCCCCCAAGGCCACCACGCGGACCCGCTTTGCGTGGGACGACGAAGCGGGCCTGGGATACGAGATCCACATGGGCCAGACGCGTTGCACGGGCGGCCGTTTCCTGCTGCGGATTCTCGCCCGAAACGGCGTGGCCTGCGACGATAGGGACGGCTGCATCGGCGATGACGGTCGGGTACTGGGCACCTACGTGCATGGATGGTTCGATTCGCCGGCCATCATGAAACGCTGGCTGGGCGGCATCGGTTTGGACCGGATTCATGTGGCGGCCATCCCGGGGCCCGCCGCGCGCGAACAGGCTTACGAGGCGTTGGCCGACCATGCGGGACGATATCTGGATATAAAGATCGTCGATGATCTTGTCTATCGAAAGGGTAGGGGGAATGGCCGGGGCAATGACTGGGAGAACGGGCAGCGCCCGCTGCGTCGCGGCCGGGCAGGGGAGGGCGTGCGATGATCCAGGGCCACGGGGGAAATGTATACGGACTCGCCGAACGGCTCGGTTGCCGGCCCGATGAGATTGCCGATGTGAGCAGCAACATCAATCCCCTGGGGCCTCCGCCCGGGGTGCTGGACCACCTGCGAGAGCAGATGGCCACGGTTTGTGCGCTGCCGGAAGTGGACAGCCGCAGCATCGAGATGTCGATGGCGCGCTACCTGGAGGTAGATTCACGGTCGGTCGTGGCCGGTGCCGGCACGACCCCGTTCATCTATGCGATGTTCGGGATATTGGCCTCTCGCCGGGTGTCGATTGTCGGCCCCACTTATGCCGATTATGCCGATGCATGCCGTTCGGCCGGATTGCCCTTCGAGCACCTGCTGGCCGCGCCCGAGCATCGATTTCGAGTCGATCTGGAACGGCTCGATCGAATGGCCGGCAGGGCCGATACGGTGGTGATCTGCAACCCCAACAACCCCACCGGCGTGTTGCTGCCGAGGTCCGTGCTGCTCGACTTGTGCCGCCGGTATCCCGAAACACGCTTTGTCATCGACGAATCCTATCTGGGTTTTGTGCCCGATGCCGATGCGGTGACCCTGGCGGCCTGTGGACTGGACAATGTCATTGTCTTGCATTCGTTTTCCAAGCTTTTCCGGCTCCCCGGCCTGCGCATCGGTTTTTTGATCGCCGCTCCCGCGTTGGCCGAACGCTTTCGAAGCGCCCGGGTGCCCTGGAGCCTCAACACTCTCTCCCAGGCGGCGGTGGCCTTTATCACTACCCACATCGAAGCCACCGCCCGGTTCGTGGCCGAGAGCCGGGCGTATATCATTCGCGAGCGGACTTTGTTTTTCGATCAGGTAAGCGGCGAAGCGGGCCTGAAGCTCTACCCGAGCCGTACGACCTTCTTCCTGGTGGAGTTGCCCGCCGGCGTCGATGCCCCCACGATTTGGGAACGCTTTGCGCGGGAACGGGTTCTCGTCCGCGACTGCAGCAATTTCTTCGGACTGGGAGAACGATTCATCCGTATTGCCGTCAATCAACCCGACGTCAATCGAAAGGTGGTGGGTTTGCTCTCGGCCATGGCGTGTCGGTGATGAGTTGGTCTCTTGAACAGAAACGAAGAATTGACACGATGAGGCGTGCACCATGCCGGATCCGTCTCTTTTCCCTCTGACCTGGCTTGCGCTGCCGGCCGGCGTCGCTCTGGACCTGCTCCTGGGAGATCCCCAGGGGTGGCCCCATCCGGTGCGCTGGATGGGACGGGCCATCGAAAAGATGGAGCCGGTGTGCCGCAGACGTATTCCCAACGAGCGTGTCGCCGGTGCGGTGTTGGCCATCGGCTTGATTGCGGCCGCCTGGTTGGTCGTGTCATCGGTGTTGCATGTGTTGTCAGGTATCCATCCGGCCTTGGGATGGGCGGGCGAAGTGGCGATGATTTACTACGCGCTTTCCATTCGGTCACTCGGCGATGCGGCCATGGAGATGTACAGGGTGTTGCGCGATGGTTCCATTCCCGCGGCCCGCAGGAAGCTGGCCTTCATCGTGAGCCGGGACGTGGACCATTATCAGGCGCCGGACATCGCCCGGGCCACGGTGGAGACCGTGGCGGAGAATTTCGTGGACGGCATTTTGTCTCCTTTGCTTTTTCTCGCCATCGGCGGCGCCCCACTGGGGATGGCCTTCAAGATGATCAGCACCCTGGACTCCATGGTGGGATATAAAAACGACCGCTATATTCAATTCGGGAAGATCGCGGCGCGCATCGACGATGCGGCCAATTACATTCCGGCCCGCTTGTCAGTGCTTGTCATCTGTGCAGCGGCCGGAATGCTTTCGAAAAGCGCCGGCCGCCGGGCCCTGCAAACCGCGTTGCGGGAAGGGCACCGGCATAGCAGCCCCAATGCCGGCCGACCCGAGGCGGCCTTTGCCGGCGCCCTGGCGGTCTGGTTGAACGGCCCCAACTACTACCATGGCCGAAGGGTGGAAAAGCCTGTCATCGGAGCCGGTTTCGGGCCGGTCAGGCCCGGTCATATCGTCGCTGCCTGCCGGCTCATGACCTTTTCGGCGGTGTTGTCCACCGCCTTGGCCTGGGCGCTGCATATCCTGCTTTCTCTGATATGATTCCCCGGCCTGCCGATCTATGCCACATCCTCAACCACATCGTGCAGCAGCTTCAGCATTTTTCTAAAATTGTAAGGCTTTTGAATAAAACCCCGGGCACGCTGCAACACCTCGTCCGAAGCAGGGTCTTCCATGCTGTAGCCGCTGGAGATCACGACCTTGGCGTCGGGGTTGAAGCTTAAGATTTCTTCCATGCAGTGCTTGCCGCCCATGCCCGGCATGATCAGGTCCAAAATGACCAGCGCGATGGCATCGCTCTTTTCCCGGTACAGCGACAATCCGCTTTCGCCGCTTCCGGCCGTGATCACCTGGTAGCCGTTGTTGGAGAGCATGTCCCTGGCCAGTTCTCTTAAAAATTCCTCGTCGTCCACGACCAGAATGGTTTCGCCGTTGCCCCTCTGGATGGGATCCTCCCGGGTGGAAACCGGTCTGGCGGTGGCCATTTTGATGGCGGGAAGATAGATATAGAAGGTCGTGCCTTTTCCCGGTTGACTCTCACAGAGAATATGACCGCCATGGTTGTGAATGATGCCATACGCCATGGCGAGTCCCAACCCCGTACCCTTGCCCGGTTGTTTGGTGGTGTAAAAGGGTTCGAAGATGTGCTGGCGTACCTCTTCGGTCATGCCCTGTCCATTATCGGCGATGGAGAGCCGGACATATTCGCCGCCCAAATCGCCCAGATGGAGTCTTCCCAGGTCCGCGTCCGGCGACACATTTTGGGTTTCGATGATCAGACGGCCGCCGTCGGGCATGGCGTCGCGGGCGTTGACGCCGATATTGAGCAGCACTTGCTCGACCTGGCCTGGATCTGCATTGACCGTCAGCACTGAATCGGTCAACCTTAACTCGATATCGATCATTTTCGGAATGGTGCGCTTGAGCAGTTTTTCGACCTGCAGCACGACCTGGTTCAAATCGACGGGCCGGGGGTGGATCTCCATCTTGCGGCTGAAGGCCAGCAGTTGGGAGGTGAGTTCCGTGGCGCGCTGGGCGGCCTTTTCGATCTCCCTGAGCTTGGCCGCGTTGGCAGGCGGAACGTTCTTGTCCATGAGCAGCATTTGCGCATAACCCAGGATGGCTTGGAGCAGATTGTTGAAATCGTGGGAGATGCCTCCGGCCAGGGTACCGATGGCTTCCATTTTCTGGGCTTGCAGTAACTGGGCCTCGAGATGCTTGGTGATGGAAATGTCGCGCACAAAGCCGCAGATGCCCCCGGTGTCCCCGTCCTGACCGGGCAGCGGCACCTTGATGCTGTGGAAGATCTTGGTGGTGTCCCGAACGAGTTTCATCTCTTCTTCCACGATTTCTCCCTGGAGCACGCGAGTTTCGATATTTCGGGTCTGGTTTCCCTTTTCCTCACCAAAAAGCTGCTCATCGGTCTGCCCGCAGAAATCATCGGCCTTGAGCCCGTAAAGTCTCTCCATGGACGGGTTGACGAGGGTGTATTTAAGATCGGCGTCTTTTAGGAAGATCGCATCCTGGGCGCTTTCGAAAATGGTGCGGAAGCGTCTTTCGCTGTCTCTCAGCCGTTCTTCGGCGATGCGTTTATCTTCCCGAATTTGAATGGTTTCAAAAATCCGTTCGAGCAGATTTATCAGCTCGATGGGGCGAACCGGTTTCTGCAGATAGTGAAAAGCCCCTTTTTCCAAGGCGGTCACGGCCGAATCCACATCGGCAAAGGCGGTCATCAGGGCACAGACACAGTCCGGGTTTTTCTCCTTGAGTTTCGCCAGCAGGTTGATGCCGGTGTCATCGGGCAATTTCAGATCGAGCAGTGCCACCTGCGGATGCCGTGCATCGGCCTGTGTCAGCGCATCCGTGCAGCTGTTGGCCATGATCGGATCATACCCTTCGTCGCTCAGAATATCAGATAGATTGTCCGCCATGGCTTCGTCGTCATCGACAATCAGGATGGTCTTGAGCATCGCGTCTACTCCACTATTCAGTTACAGGTTTGCGGATCATCCCCAATTTGCGATCTTTGTCGACGCGAGCCATCAGGTCAAGAAGCTGTTTGACATCGATGGGTTTGGGCAGCATCGTGTAGACACTCTCCGAGATGGCCTGATCGATCATTTCGTTCATCTCTTCGGCAAAACCGGTCATGAGAATCGTCACCAGGTTGGGTTGGATCCTCTTGATACGGCGGTAGACTTCGAGTCCGTTGAGGCCGGGCATCTTCAGATCGAGTAAAAGGATGTCGAAAGGCCGGCGTTCGACTTCCTGAATCGCATCGTGAGGGCTGCAGGCCATGGCGACCCGGTAACCATAATCGACGAGGGTCTCATACAGATTTTCGCACAGGGCGCGGTCATCGTCGGCGATCAGGATATACCCGCCTTCCGGTTGCCGCAGGTTGGCCTCGATGGCGGCGTGCAGCTTGTCCATGTTCAAAGGCTTCTTCAGAACCATTTGGACGCCGCTTTCCAGCGCCTGCTGGATCAATTCGGTGAGCGCATAGGCGGTGAAGAGAATCACCTTGATGCCCGGGTTGCGCGTCTTCATTTTCAGAAAACATTCCACGCCATTCATACCCGGCATCTTGATATCCATCAGAACGAGGTCGAAATCCTTGTCGTCCGTGAGAGTGCAGGCATCCTCGCCGCTGTTGGCCGTTTCGACCACATACCCTTCATCTTCCAGAATATCCTTGATGCTGTCGGTATAGGCCTCGTTGTCGTCCACCACCAGGATCCTGGATCCCATGTTACCTCCTCGTACCTGTTCAATGACCGGAAGCATACGGCAGGAGCAGAGTGATTTTCGTGCCTTGTCCCGGCCGGCTCTCCATCGTAATACGGCCACCGTGTTCTTCGATGATTTTTTTGACATTGGCCAGGCCGATGCCCGTACCTCGTGCGCGTGTGGTAAACAGGGGCTCGAAGGCGCGCCGCTGCGTGTCCTGATCCATGCCGATGCCATTGTCCGACACATCAATGGCCAATTGGCCATCGCGTATCGAGGACTTCACCCAAATGCGCGGTTCATAGGTCGACGCCTTGTTGTCCGCCGCCTCGGAGCGGGATTTGACCGCTTGCACGGCATTTACCAGGAGATTGATCAGTACCCGCCGCATCTTCTCCGAATCATGAGGGACCGGCGGAAGCGTCGCGACGAGTTCAAGGTCGATGGGGATACCCTCCTGCTCCTCGACCTGTTCCACCACCTCTTCCAGCCACGGGGAAATCTCCTGTTTGACAATCGAGGCCTGACGACCGCGGGTATATTCGAGCAGGTCGGCGACGATGGCCTCACACAAGGTGATTTGATCCTCGATGCGCTGGAAATGCTTCTTGGTTTTTTCGTCTTCGGTCTTCATCCGTCTTTGCAAGTAAAAATTGGACGAACGGATGACGCCCAGGGGATTTCGCAGTTCGTGGCTGACGGTTGCCGTCAGTTGTCCGAGCACGGCCAGTTTTTCGCGTTTGACCAATTCATCCTGGGCCGCTTCCAGTTCCCGCGTCCGCTCGGCCACCATCTGCTCAAGGTTTTCATGATACCGGGCAAGCTCCTGCTCGGCCTTTTTACGGCGGGTCACGTCGCGGGCAATGCTGAGCAGCGTCTTTTTGCCTTTATGCACCATCACCTGGCTGCTGACCTCAACGACGGCCCTGGAACCGTCTTTTCGCACATGCAATGTCTCGAAGAACATCGGCTTGTTCCCGGTCGGAGGATGGCAAGAATGGGTGACCGGGTACGCGCAGGGCGGATCGCTGATATCGGCGATCGAGATGCTGGCGAATTCAGCCTTGTCGTATCCCAGATGTCGGCAGGCGGCCTGATTCACATCGATAAAACGGCCGGTTTGCAGGTCATTTAAAAAGATGGGATCGGCTGCGGTTTCAAAAACGGCGCGGAAGCGGGCTTCGCTCTCTTCCAGGGCCCGTTGGGTCTCTTTCAATGCGTCGATATTGGAGGTGATGAACAGGATGCACGCCTCCCCTTTGTATTGAATCGGCCGCGCCGACACGAGACTGGTCGTACTGGTGCCATTGCGGGTGCGAAAGGCAATTTCCATGTTGTCCACTCGCCCCTGCTTTCCGAACTTCTCCAAGAGATGTTTCAGGTCTGCTGAATTTACAAATAAATTCAGATCATTTGCGGTGCGTCCGATGGATTCTTCGGGACGATAACCAAGACGATGGCAAAATGCCTCGTTGACCTCCACATATCGACCGTCGGACGTGCGCAATATGGTGATCGAGTAGGGCGCAGCCTGCAATATGGTGCGATAGCTCGCTTCGCTTTCCTGCAATGCTCTTTGGGCGTTTTTAATGTCAGAGATATTCGTGGAAATGCTCAGGATGCAATCCTCTCCCTTGAACCGGATGGGTCGGGCGGCCACCAGGTTTTCCAGAGGGCGGCCCTCCTTGGACTGAAATGTGATCTCCAGACGATCCACCTGTCCATCCCGATGAAAGGTTTCGAAGAAGCGCTCCCGGTCCCTGCGGTTTTTGTAAAGGTTCAGTTCAGAAGAGGTCCGACCGATAGCCTCTTCTTTGCTGTAACCCGTGCGTTGACAAAAAAGCTGATTCACCAGGACGTAGGTCCAGTCCGAACAGCGCATGATGGCAATGGAATAGGGGGCTGCCTCCAGAATGGCCCGGTGGCTCTCTTCGCTGTCGTGCAGGGCGCGCTGGATCTCTTTTGATGCCGTGACGTCCCGGGATATGCCGCAGAAGCCGACCGGCGTTCCGGAAGCATCCCGGCGCAGCGCGACCACCGTTTGAGCCGTGACCACCGAACCGTCTTTGCGGACCACGTCATATTCGAGGATGGGCGAGGGGATACCGGTTTGAAAAACGCGCTGAAAGGCCTCGGCGACAACCGTGGCCTGGTCGGTGGGTATGAAGTCGCGGTAGCTCATGCTGCGCAGCTCTTGGCTGGTGCGGCCGTGAAACCGGCAGACATAGTCGTTGAAACGAGTGAGCCGTCCGTTCAGATCGGTTTCAAAATAGGTTTGCGCCATGCATGCCAGAAGATCCTGCTTTACTTCCTGCATCGATGAAGCCGTATCGGCAGGCATATGGGGATCACCGTTCTCTGTGAAATTCTGTTGTCGATCTGGTTCCTGAGCCATGACAACCCTTTTCCATTTGCATCGACTGCGGTCTGAGTCCTCTGACGATCATCAAGTTTCATGTACGCAAGGCAGGACGATCTTCATTTCTGTCCCCTGGTCCGTGCGGCTCATCAATACGATCCGGCCGCCATGCTCTTCGATGATTTTTTTTACATTGGCCAGGCCGATACCCGTGCCCCGTGCCCGAGTGGTAAAGAGCGGTTCAAAAGCGCGTCGGCAAGTCTCTTCATTCATACCGATGCCGTTGTCCGTGATACAGATCGTGACCCCATCGTCGACGATTTCAGTTCTGACCGATATAGCCGGACGATACTGCCCGGTGCGTTTTTGCATCTCTTTCATTTTTTCTTGAACGGCTTGGACGGCGTTGTCCAGGACGTTGATCAGCACGCGCCGCATCTTCTCCCTGTCGTGGTCCACGTCAGGCAGATCATCGGGGATGGTCAGCTCAATGTCGATACCATTGGTTTCCTGCAGTTGTTCCACGACCTCGGTCATCCATGGCGCCAATGGCTGTTTGGCGACCCATATGCTGCGCCCTCGCGTGTATTCCAGCAATTCGGCCACGATGGTATCGCACAACGTCACCTGTTCGTCGATGCGGCGAAAATGCTTCTCCGTTTTTTGGCTTTTATCTTTGTTTTTGCTCTGCAGGTAGAAGTTCGACGAGCGGATAACGCCCAACGGGTTGCGCAGTTCGTGGCTGACCGTGGCCGTGAGCTGGCCGAGGACCGCCAATTTTTCACGTTTGACCAGTTCGGCCTGCGCCGCTTCCAGGGCTTTGGTGCGTTCCGCGATTATTTGTTCCAGGTCGCGCCGATAGTGCTCCAGTTCCCTTTGGGTTTTTTTCAGTTGGGTGATGCTGGTGATGACCGCTAATACACAGTCTTCGTCCTTGAAGCGGATGTATTGTGCCGAAAAGAGATCGTCATGAACCTTACCGGCCCGGTTAATAAATTGCAGCTCGATGCCTTGTACTTTACCGTCGCGTCTAAGCACGTCCATCCAATGCCTGCGGTGTTCAGGATCGGTGTAGAACCCCAATTCGATGGGGGTGTGTCCGATCAGCTCGTTTCTGCTGAAACCCGTGCGAGTGCAGAAAGCATCATTTGCCGCCACGATCCGTCCGTCGGCCTGGCGGGTAATGACGATCATGTCAGGTGCCAGTTCCATGATCCGACGGTAGCTCTCTTCGCTTTCCACTACCGCCCGTTGTGCGGCTTTGAGGTCGTCGATGGGGCGGGCGATAACCAGCAGACACTGCTGACCGCCGTGCTCGATGATCCGGGCCGACCACAATTGTTCTGATATGGTGCCATCTCTGTAACGCACCGACAGTTCGAATGCATCCACCTTCCCCTTGGATTGCAGTATGTCTATGAACCGTTGCCGGTCTTCAGGGTTGACATAGAGGTTCAGGTCCATGGAAGTGAACCCGATGGTCTCCACGGGGGTGTAGCCGGTTCGCCGATAAAACTCGCTGTTGACCTCCAGATAGCGGCCGTCGGACAGGGTGGTGAGGCACATCGCATCCGGCGCCGCCTCGAGAATTTCCCGATAACGCTTTTCGCTCTCCCAAAGCGCCTTTTGGGCCTGCTTGAGCGGCGTGATCACAGTGGCGACAAACAGCGTGCAGGTTTTGCCTTTGAAACGGATCATTCTCGCGGAAACCAGATCTTCGAATTGTTCTCCGGACTTTTTTTTGGTATAGCACTTCGAGTCCGTCGATTTTACCCTCGTTAATGAGAAGTCTCTTAATACGATCATCATCCTCGGGATCGACGTATAAATTCAATTCGATGGGTGTTCGACCAATGATCTCTTCGGGAGGGTGACCGGTTTGCTGGCAAAAGGCGGCGTTGACTTGAATGTATTTCGATGTGCGAGCATCGTTGATGGCAATGGCATCGGGCGCCAATTCCAGCACCCGCTGGTAACTCTCCTCGCTTTCGCGCAGCGCTCGTTCCATCGCTTTTTGTCGGGTCAGGTCGCGCACGATACCGCAAAACCCAAGGGGTTTGCCGCTGACATCACGCAACAGAGTGACGACGGTTTGATGGGTGGCGATCGTGCCGTCCTTGCGGATAATGTTGTATTCCATCAGCTCGGAAGGCTGGCCGGTTTGGTAGACTTCTTGATAGATATGAAATATGCGCTGAGCTTCATCGGGATGCATATAGTCCCGAAAGTTCAGACCGATGGACTCTTCACGGGTTCTCCCGATAAATCGACAGGCAGCGTCATTGATGAGTGTGAAATTGCCGGACAGGTCGACTTCAAAATAGCCGTCCCCTGAGTTTTCCAGCATGCGTCGGTAATCGATGGAAACGCTTTCCCGTTGAACGGTGCTGTTCGTACCGGTCGGATCGGCGGCGGCCTGCGCGTTTGGGGTAATGAGAGTGGCGGCCGCCTGATGGTTTGAATGTCCGGGAGGGAGGGCCGCTTTTATCTCCATTGGGTTTGAATCCGGGCGCTTTGTGGTGACACGTCCTGTCATGGAAATTCTCCCCTTTTCAAAGACTATGGCAAAAGTCGGCATCCCTGTCAACGAAAGGAAACGGCAACTGACTGGTTCAAATACAATTTCGTGTCATGGTGGGAGACTGTGACGGGGACGATTCAGGAAGCGGGGGGACGAGCAGGCGCTCGCTGATTCAAATGCTCCAGAAGGGCGCCCAGGGCATTGACGGTGTTGAATTTGGACAGGGCCCGGCGCAAATCGACGCTTTCCTGATAAGCGGCCTTGTCCATCAACAGTTCTTCCTTGCGGGTGCCCGATTGTTTGATATCGATGGCTGGCCATAGGCGTTGTTCGGCGCATTCGCGGCTCAGGACCAGATCGAGATTCCCGGTCCCTTTGAACTCCTGATAGATGATATCGTCCATGCGGCTTCCCGTGTCGATCAGGATGGTGGCCATGATGGTGAGCGAGCCGCCGTTTTCGATGTTGCGGGCCGCACCGAAGACCTGGCGGGGGATGTCCAGGGCATTGGCGGCCAGTCCGCCTGACATGGTGCGGCCGTGGCTCCGGGTCTCTGTGTTGAACGCCCGCGCCATGCGGGTGAGGGAATCGATGAAGACCACGGCGTCACGCCCCATTTCGGCCCACCGGATGGCGCAGTTCATGGCCAAACGGGTCATGCGCAGATGTTGGGCGATCGTTTGGTCGGCCGAGGATGCCAGGACCTGCGCGCCTTTTACGCTTCGTTTGAAGTCCGTGACCTCTTCCGGGCGCTCGTCCACCAGGAGAACGAACACCATGGCGTCGTTGTAGGCGGACGTGATGGCGTTGGCCATATGTTGCAAGATGGTCGTTTTTCCAGTTTTGGGGGGCGCGATGATCAAGCCGCGCTGCCCCCGTCCCATGGGTATGATGCGGTCCAGCACCATGCCCATGAGGTCGCTTTCAGAGCGGGTCAGGAGGAAACGTTGGGTGGGATTGATGCTCGTCTGCTGTTGCAGGGGCGCCACTCCGGTAAATGCGTCCGCGCCCATGCCGTTGATGGTTTCAATGCGGTCGAGCTTCAGATTCGTATTTTTGGCCCCGCCCTTGGTGCCGGTGCCCTCGATGTAAACACCCTCCCGCAGTTTGTGTCGGGCGATCAAGGTCGCCGGAACAAACGTGTCGACCGGACCTGGCTGGAAATTGTCCGTGATGCTGCGCAGAAAGCCGAATCCTTTATCCATGATTTCCAGATGTCCTTTGACGGTGTTCAAAACGATCCTTTCCTGATGAAACGGGGTAATTTTTCTTTTCAGTACCCGGAACGAAGGAATTGGGGCATGAGGAGAAAAAGGATTTACGAACGGTTGTTCAGGCTGCGCAGCAATTTGCTCTGATCGCCGCGCTCCAGGTCTTCCAGTGCAAAGGTCAGCGCCAACTCCAGCAAGGCGGATTTGTTTTCAACCGGCGCGCCGGCCAGTTTCATCTGGTGAAAATGGCGGTTGAAGCGTTCGAGCAGTGTTTCGGACAGATAAAAGCCGGCTTTTCGTTTCGGGGGTGCTGATGCAGCCGATGGGTATCGGGTTGCAGTTGTCACCGGATCGAGACCATGGTCCTCAAAAAAATCTGGGGACTTTTTTTGATCGGATGCCGTCATCGATGAGCCTCCTGGTCAATTTTTGGTAGTCCTGGGCGCCGATCGCGCGCTGGTCGTATTCGAATATGGTTTTTCCCACGGCCGGCGCTTCGGATAACCTCACGTTGTAGCGGATCGGATGACAGATCTGCCGGGTAAAAAACCGCCTGAGTTTATGATAAAGATCGAAACTTTGGCGGGTCCGCCGGTCGAACAGGGTGGGCAGTACATATTTCAACGCCAGGTCGTTATTCAATTTCTGGGCCGAGATGAGATAGCCGAAGAAGGTTTTGAGGCCTTCCAGGGCAGGTGCCTGCAAGGATACCGGGCAGAGTACTTCATTGACCGCCATGAGAATGTTGACACTGAGGATGTCCCAACCCGGCGAGCAGTCGAAAATCAGAAAATCCAGGCGATCCCCCTTGGGAACAAGCGTTTTGCTGAGCAGCGCATGACGTTGCTCGCGAGGTTGTTCGCCCAGCCAGTGTTTAAGTTCCACCAGCTTAATGCCACCGGCCAGGATCCAGAGATTTTCTCTCGCCTTGTGAATGGTTTCCATTTTGGCCAGGGGTTGCCCCCGCTCGTCACGGCCCGTGACGAACTCGTACAAACCGTATTTTGGCGATACACCCAAAAATTTCGCCACTTGGTCCTGGGTGTCGCAATCGACCAACAGCACGCGCTGCCCCTGGAGCGCCAACGCATGAGCAAGATTGACCGAGGTCGTAGTTTTTCCCACGCCGCCTTTGGCCATGGCTACGGCAATTTTGCGCATCGCCGGAACTTTCTCTTCAGGTAGTGTACGAATAGTAGAATATAACTATTCTGACATTATTCTGTACCTCTTCAGATTTCAAGCTTTTTATTCGGGCGTCAAGACTTTTTTCAGACGTTGCAACTCCGCTTCGGCATGCTCGACCATTTCATCGATGATCGTTTTAAGCGGTTTGACATCTTCCACCAGGCCCACCGATTGACCGGCCATGAGCGAACCTTTGATCACATCCCCATCGACAACCGCCCGTTTGAGGGCGCCCACCCAGAAGCGTTCGACTTCATACTGGGCCTCCTCCCGGTCCATGGACTGGTTCTCCAGTTTATACAACAACTCCAACTGCAGTTTGCCGAATTCGATGGTGCCGTCGTTTTTAAGGGCACGGACCGGAATCACCGGCAGGCGGCCGTCGAATTGTGGGGTGGCCACGGCGTCCTTGGCTTTAGCTCTTTTGAAGGTCTCCTTAAAATTGGGATGGGCCGAGCACTCTTCGGACATGACGAAGCGTGTACCCATCTGGATACCGGCCGCTCCCATCATCAACAGATGGGCCATCATACGGCCTGTTGCAATCCCGCCGGCAATAAATATCGGAACGCTCTCAACGGTGAAGAGGATTTGCTGGATCAGGACCGATAGGGCAATGGGCCCGATATGCCCTCCCGCTTCAAAACCTTCAAGCATCAGAGCGTCGGCGCCGCGTTCGATGAGCATCATCGCCAGGGGTGCCGTGGAGGCAAAACAAATCACCTTGGCGCCGGCTTCCCTGGCTTGTTGAATCTCCTTTTTCTTGGGGATACCGCCGGCGAAGACGATGAATTCGCACCCCATGTTGCAGGCCAGATCCAGGTGATCCTGATAGGCGGGCGCCAGCGTGATGATGTTCACCCCAAAAGGTTGCTGCGTCAATTGCCGCGTCTGCTCGATCTGCGAGCGCAGGACGTCCACCGGCATATTGCCGGCAGCCAGAAGACCAAACCCGCCCGCATTGCCGATGGCGCTGACCAGGTTGGGATCACTGACCCAGGTCATGGCACCACACATGATCGGAAAGCGGCTACCGAGAAAAGCGCGACCTTTTTCAAAAAAGCGATCGATCAACATCGGATTGCATCCTCCCTTTGTTTCATAGATAAGATGAAGGCCTCTTGAGCCAGGCGCAAGAATGCTTTATTAGGTGTTGCTGTCGCCCGTCGAATATTCCGAGGGTAAAATTTTGAGCATATCGCCGATATCGGGCAAATTGACCATTTGTGGATGGGTACTGACGAAATGGGTCGTTGAATGATGCAGGTAGTCACAACCATTTTAGAAAATATGATGGTGATGGTCCTGACCCTCGCCGTTCTGGCAGGCGGTTTCTACCTGCTGCTTCTGGTAATGAACCTGTGGCTGAAAATAAAAACCGGAACGCGAGAGAAGGAAGGCCTCGCCAATTTATGGGCTTCGACAATGAAGGAGGCCAAGCTACCCCAAAGCAGCAAAGAGCCCCCCGACCCTTAGTGGCCGCTGTATTTTTCCCGTGACCATTTCGTCCCCGCAAGCATACACCCGAGATGTTTTTAACAATCAGCTTGTATTCGGAAATCCTGTAATTCTCGATACGCCACTATAGACATCTCCGCCTTGATGTCAATTTTAACCGACCCAAATGGGTGTCGGGTAGGTTGTCGTGAAGACAGCGATAGGGGCCGCGCTGGCCAGCCCCCGTCGGCTTGCACCTCATTGCGAACGGCTTATGCTTTCCAATTGTATGGCAGGTAGCAATTCTATCTGGGTTTGATTCACCTTGAAAAGCATGCATCACAGAAGGAGTTTGGAAAAAGATCGCAAACCAACGGAGATGGCAGGCGTGGGTGAGGCACGTGGCATCGGCCACCTGTCCCACCCGCGCCGGGTTTAATGAATAGCATTCAGTTAGAATCGCTGCATGGAAGGTGCATGGCTTGACATCCATATATAAGTGGCTTAGAAAGCAGGCGCCGGTTTGAACTGTTTTAGCGGGAATTTATAAAGTAGCCGTGGCAGGAGAGCGCGCATGAATTTTGGCCTGTCTCGCAGATCGGGGCTTGCACTGTCCGTTGTCGGCGCTGCTCTGGTGGTGGCCATGTTCACTGGGTGGTGGGTGGCCCGGCATCTCTCTGAGTCGGCACCGCTAGGGGCTGCACTGCCTGATTCGCACCAGCGTCCTGTGGAAAAGGTAATGGCGCACCTCTATTTCGCGGATAATCAAGGAGAATACCTGATCGCGGAACAGCGGGTCCTGGATAAACCGGTAGATAAAGCGTCTTATGGACAAATTTTGATTGAAACATTGATTGCGGGTCCCGCCCAAGGGGCCTCGCGTACAATACCGAATGATGCCCGTCTGGACGCCTTGTTCATTACTCCGGCCGAGGTCGCCTATCTTGATTTTGCTGCCGGCTCCTTTTCCAATCATCCAGGCGGTACCGGGGCGGAATTGTTGGCGATATATTCTATTGTCAACACCTTGGTGCTCAATGTGGACGGAATTCGATCCGTCAAATTTTTAATCGGTGGAAGGGAGGCGGTCACATTGGCCGGCCATTCGGATTTGCGATCCCCTTTCGAAGTCGACATGATGTGGATACGATGACCTCAAAATTGAAAATACAAGATATTCGAAACATCGGCATCATCGCGCACATCGATGCCGGCAAGACCACCGTGACCGAACGGATACTTTACTATACCGGGCGTTCCCATAAGCTGGGCGAGGTTCATGACGGCGAAGCGGTGATGGACTGGATGCCTGACGAGCAGGAACGCGGCATTACGATTACTTCCGCGGTCACGACCTGCCCCTGGAAGGGAAAGGACATCCACATCATCGATACGCCTGGTCATGTGGATTTCACCATTGAAGTCGAGCGCTCGTTGCGGGTTCTCGATGGTGCTGTGGGCGTTTTTTGCGCGGTCGGCGGGGTCGAGCCACAGTCGGAAACGGTCTGGCGGCAGGCGGATAAATACCGGGTCCCCAAACTGGCGTTTGTCAACAAACTCGACCGCATCGGCGCCGATTTTTTCAATACCGTGGAGATGATGAAAAAGCGATTGAAGGCCAACCCCCTGCTTCTGCAGCTGCCCTATGGAACGCAGGATGCGCTAGTCGGCATCATCGATCTGATTCGGATGAAGGCGGTGGTATGGGATGACGATTCCCTGGGGGCCACCTTTCAGGATGAAGAGATCCCTGAAGATTACCTCGAGGAAGCGCGGCGGTATCGTGAAATGCTTCTGGAGACAGTGGCCGAAGTGGATGATGAGTTGATGGAAGCCTATCTCGCCGAGAAGCCCATCGACAGCGACACGCTATCGGCCGCTATCCGCAAAGCGACCATCGGTTTGAAGCTTGTACCCGTGTTATGCGGGAGTGCCTTGAAAAACAAAGGCATTCAACCGCTCTTGGATGCCATCGTCGCCTTTTTGCCCAGCCCGGCCGATCTTCCTCCGATGCAGGGGATTCATCCGGATACCGGTGAAAAGATTTCCTGTCCGCCGGCTGATAACAAGCCTCTGGCCGCTCTGATTTTTAAGGTGGCTCTGATGGAGGGTCGAAAAATGACTTTCGTGCGGGTTTACAGCGGTCGCCTGGAAGCCGGCAAAGAGGTCTACAATCCCATACGCAAAAAAAAGGAGAAGTTGTCCAGATTGCTGCGCATGCACGCCAACAAACGGGAACGGCTGGATGTCGCCGGTGCGGGAAGCATTGTCGGTGTGGTGGGATTAAAAGACGCCTCCACAGGTGAAACGCTATGCAGCGCTGATAATCCGGTTCTGTTGGAAAACATCGAAATCTACGAACCGGTAATTTCGGTCGCGGTCGAGCCCAAAACACACTCGGATATCGAAAAGCTCAAGGATGTGCTTGCAAAATTTACAGACGAAGATCCGACCTTGCGCGTTCAGGAGGATGAAGAGACCGGACAGATGATCCTGTCGGGAATGGGGGAGTTGCATCTGGAGGTGATTATCAGCCGTATGCGCAGGGAGTTCAATACTCAGGTCAGCGTCGGTAAACCCCAGGTCGTCTACCGGGAGACCATCGCGCAAACGGCCCAGGGGGCCTCGGTGTTCGACAAAGAGGTGGCCGGCCAGCGCCATTATGGGGAAGTTCATTTGACATTGGCGCCCCTGCCCAGAGGGACAGGGAACCGTTTTGTGAGCAACATCGACGATACCGTGATTCCTGCCGATTATATTCCCGCTGTCGAGAAAGGGGTCATGGAGAGCCTGGAAAGCGGTACCGTGATGGGGTATCCGGTCGTCGATGTGGAGGCCAGGCTGGTCGGTGGCGGTTACAAAGAGAGCCAGGGATCTGAATTGGCATTCAAGGTGAGCGCTGCGATGGCTTCCAAGGAGGCCCTTGTCGCCGGCAAAGGATATCTTCTCGACCCGTTTATGAAGGTGGAAATTTATGTTCCGGAAGAATTCATGGGCGACGTGATCGGCGATTTGAATGCTCGTTCGGGAAAGGTGGAATCCATCGAACCCAAGGTCGGCGTTCAGGAGATCCGTGCCATTGTGCCGCTTTCCCGCATGTTCGGCTATTCGACCATCCTACGGTCGGCGACCCAGGGACGCGGTACTTTCAGCATGCATTTCTCGCACTTCGATAAAGCGTGATTGCGTTATTGCGTTTTTTCGGCCGGTAATTTGCCGATGGCTTTCAAGAGTCTTTGGGTTTTTTCGATCTTTTTTGGGTCGTTCAGGCCTTGCTGGGCGCGTGACAAGTGGTAATGGGCTGTGCGGTCATCTCCCAGTTCGTAATGATAAATGCCCAGGAAAAAATGGGCTTCAGGGATACGGGCCAGTTTTCCATAAGTCTGACCGAGTGCCAGGTAGGCCGCTGTATATCCGCTATTGGCTTCGAGCAGGTTTTCGAAGATGTCGACGGCATTATTGAAATCGCCAAGTTCCATATAGGTGCGTCCCAGGTAATACAACCCCTCCGAGTTCCTACCGGGCAACGACACGGCCCCCTGGAGTATCTTCAGTGCCTCTTTGGTATTACCGTCTGAAAAATGGACCTTTCCCAGATCACTGAGGATGGTCGGGTCCAATGCATTCACGGCCAGCGCCGTTTGGAGATAATCAACAGCTTCTTGACGTCTTCCCATGCGGGCCAAAAACAGACCGTAGGCGTGGGCCGCATCGGCATCCGATGGGTCGTTTTTGAGGATGGCCTCAAAAAATTGGCTGGCACCGTTGGGTTCTGCATAGAGCGCACGCAAGCGATATTGCACACGTTGCAGTTGTCTCGATTGGCCGGCAATCAGATTGCGTTGCGGATTGGCCGCTTGCCTCGTGCTCAACCATGCGTCGATGTGGGCAATGCGATCCTCCACGGCGGGATGCGTCATCATATAGGTTGGAATCTGGCTGGTGCCGAACCACTGGCGACTGCGGATTTTCTTCAGGATAATCAGCAGACCTTCGGCCGAGTACCCTGCTTCCTCAAGGTAGGCCAAACCGAACTGGTCGGCCTGGCTCTCGTCTTCGCGACTATAAGCCAATGCGAGGGTCTGGCCGGCTGCCATAGATCCCAGGGTGAGCGCCTGGGCCGCTTCGGCGGAACCACCGGCTACGCCTAAAAAAACGCCTGCCACGACGCCGGCCATGGTCGCCAGGTCGAGCTTTTTGGATCGCTCGATGCGTTGGGAAATGTGTCGGCAGACCACATGGGAGATTTCATGGGCCAGAATACCGGCCAGCTCATCTTCATGTTCCATCGCCAACAGCATGCCGCTGTTAATGAAGATATAACCCGCTGGAATGGCAAAGGCGTTGTAGACGTTTTCCTTGATGACAAAGAATCGATAATCGAACGGTTGCGTCGGAATTTTGGTCAATATTTTCTGACCGACATCATTTACATAGGCGTTTATGAGCGGGTCTTCGACGAGGTCGTAATAGCGATGCACATAGCGCATAAATTCCTGGGAGAGCTCCTTTTCCTCTTTGATCGAAATGGCGTAGGCGTGGGTGCACCACACCATCGACACCAGAAGGGAAAGTGCCAGACCGAGACGATTGAATGATTTTCTAAGCCCTTTTCTCATGATCCCCTTGAGTTGGTTCATCTTTTCTAAAATGCTTATCATGTCACATTCTTAACCGCTTTTCAAATACCATCTTTTATGTTAGTGTCCCGCCGATGGGACAGATCATCTGCATAGCCAACCAAAAGGGGGGCGTGGGCAAAACCACTACGGCGGTCAATCTCTCTGCGGCAATGGCCATTTTCGAGAAACGGACGCTTCTGGTCGATTGCGATCCACAAGCCAATGCGACCACGGGTATCGGTCTGGATAAGAACCGCCTCCGTCAAACGCTTTATCACGGCATGATCGGAGAGGCCAACGCCCGCCAGCTGATTGTCGATTCGCAAATCGATGCCCTCAAGGTGCTGCCTTCACGTGTCGAACTCATCGGATTCGATGTGGAGATGATGGACGAAGCCGACCGTGAGAAGGCACTCAAGCGCCTGCTGGATCCGGTTCGGTCCGATTTCGATTATATTATTGTGGACTGTCCGCCATCGTTGAGTCTGCTCACGGTCAACGCGATGACGGCCGCCGATGCCCTGCTGATCCCGTTGCAATGCGAGTTTTATGCATTGGAGGGGTTGAGTCAACTCATTCAGACCTTCCAGAGGATTCGGCAGAGCCTGAACCCTCACCTTAAAATTTCAGGCATCTTACTGACCATGTTCGACAAACGCACCAATTTGTCGCATCAGGTGGCCGATGATGCGGAGTCTCATTTTAAGGAACTGGTATATAAAACCATTATTCCGCGCAACGTCCGTTTGGGGGAATCGCCCAGTTTCGGCAAACCTATTTTGCTCTATGATGCGGCGTCAGTCGGATCACAGAGCTATTTTTCACTGGCCCGGGAGATTATGACCAGGGATCTGGTCAACTGATTTTGGCACTCGATTGAGCCGGTACACAGCGTCTGAAACCGGCGCCACACGGATCCATGCCCTATTGGCGGGATCTGAATGAGGGATAACAATGGCAGATATGGAAAAGCCTGCTGACACGGGAGCCAAGAAAAGGAAAAAAATGGCACTGGGAAGAGGCCTGGATGCACTGATTCCCGGTGGGGAATCGGTTTACGATATTCAAACCGGTGGAGACAAGCAGGGATACCTGGATTGCGACATCGACATGCTCCAACCCAATCGTTTCCAACCGCGTTCCCATTTTGCCGAAGAAGAACTGGCACAGTTGAGTGCTTCGATTCGTGAGCAGGGGGTTCTGCAACCCTTGTTGGTTCGTCCGATCGACATGGGGTACGAGTTGGTCGCCGGTGAACGGCGGCTTCGGGCTGCCAAAATGGCCGGGCTGACAAAGGTCCCTGTGGTGGTTAAGCGCGTCTCGGATTCGGAAATGCTCGAGATGTCGATTGTGGAAAACATCCAGCGCGAAAACCTCAACCCCATGGAAGAGGCCGATGCCTACCATCGACTGATCGAAGAATTCGGTCTCACCCAGGAGCAGGCGGCCCAGAAGGTGGGCAAGAGCCGCTCGGCGGTGGCCAATTTTCTCCGTTTGCGTCAGCTGCCGGAGCCTATCAAGATCAGTATTACCGAAGGTCAGCTGAGCATGGGCCATGCGCGGGCGCTTTTGGGTGCGGATACATCGACCCAGCAGAATGCGGCTTGGCGGGCGATTCTGCGCAAAGGACTCTCGGTGAGACAGACCGAGGAGTTGGTCAAGCGGCTACGCAATGCCACCGAGACGATCGAGCGGAAAAAAAGTACTTCCGAAGATCGCCACCTGAACACGGTCGCCGAATCCCTGACGCGACGATTTGGCACCAAGGTTCAAATCAAACGCCGGGGGAAAAAGGGCCGGTTGGAAATCGAGTTCTACAGCACCGAAGATTTGAATCGCCTCCTGGAGCTGTTGAACGCCCTTTGATTTTCTTTGTCCGAAAAAATTGCTGCTGGAGATCCACACCTGGTCCGCACCGGGTGGTTTGAGGCGCAAGACCGCAGCCGTTGCTTCCTTTGATTCCGGATTCTATGCATATCGTCATCGACGGATATAATTTGATACGCCAATCCCAGCGACTGAAGCGCATCGACCGTTATGATCTGCAGGCTGGCCGTGATGCCCTGGTGGAAGCCGTGGCCGCTTACCGGAAGCTGAAGTCGTTTCCTGTGACCATCGTGTTCGACGGCGGCGATGCCGAGCCAGGGATGCCCAGGCGCGATCAGGCCAAGGGGATCCGGTTGCGTTTTTCGAAGGCCGGCGAATTGGCCGACGAGGTGATCAAACGTATCATCGTGCGTGAGAAGGCCAATACCCTGGTCGTCAGCTCAGACCGGGAGATCATCGATTTTGCTATTGCCAACGGCGCTGCAACGATTAGTTCCGCCGAATTTGACGAACGACTGGAAATGGCACAATATACGGACTCGAAAGGGGCAGAGGAGGTAGCTTCCGCATCGGGATGGCAGGCCACAACCAAAAAAACAGGGCCCTCCCGACGCCTGCCCAAGCGAAAGCGTAAGATGAACAAAGTGCTGTCCAAGCTTTAGCGGCGACGGCGCCGTCCATCAACGGTGGAATGCAGGAGAAGGGGCCGGGCACGTCCGCCTGAGCTTTTTTATTCGGATAACGGTGTCTTCCATAACTGGAGATATTTCCTTGAGCGGCAGTGGTAAACGGAAAAAAATTTGTGTCATCGACGGCCAGGGGGGTGGGATCGGCAGTGTTATTATTAAACGGCTCAAGGAGGTTTACGGCGAAACGGTTGAGATCATTGCCTTGGGAACCAACGCCATCGCCACCGCGCAAATGCTGAAGGCAAAAGCCAACCGGGGCGCATCCGGCGAAAATGCCATCGTACAAACGGTTCCCACGGCGGATATCATTATAGGTGCCATGGGAATCATTCTGGCAAACGCCATGATGGGTGAGGTGACGCCCAAAATGGCCGCAGCCATCGCCTCATGCCCTTCGCCAAAATTAATTTTACCCCTGTCCCAGGAGAACATCACTGTCGTCGGAGCATCTGCGATGCCATTGCCGCACCTGGTGGATGAGCTGGTTGACCAACACCTCAAACGTCATATCCTATTGCACGAATAAATTATATCGAGGTCAAAATCATGTGTGAAGCCAATGCCTATTTGCGTGAAGGAGAATCCGAGCAGTTGATTATGGAATCCGTGGATAAGGTCGAACCTGAAGAAGAGGGATTGCGACTCGTCAATATTTTCGGCGAACAGAAATTTATCAAAGCCAAGATTCAGGCTTTATCCCTTGTCGATCATCGCATCGTTCTCAGTTTATGATGACATCGGAGCCTTGATTCTGAACCGATGAAGATCATCATCGCCAAGACCGCCGGATTCTGCATGGGCGTGCGTCGGGCAGTGGAATTGGCCCTGGACGCCTCATCCCGCCAGCAGCAGCCGATTTATACATATGGGCCGTTGATTCACAACCCCCAAGTACTCGGATTGTTCTCCGAACGGGGCGTGACCATTCTGAAACAGATTCCTGAAAAGGGAAACGGCACCGTTCTGGTTCGAGCGCATGGCGTTCCGCCCGAAACCAAACAACAGCTGAAACGAGCCGGTTTCAATGTCATCGATGCGACCTGCCCGCGAGTGGTCAAGGTTCAATCGATTATCAAGAGCCATGCCCGAAAAGGGTATGCCTCGATCATTGTGGGTGACCAGGATCATCCCGAAGTGATAAGCCTGCAAGGATTTGCCGGACCATTGGCACATGTCGTGGGGGCATTGGAGGCCCTGCAGGCTTTGCCTCATTTCGAGCAAGCCATCGTCGTCGCCCAGACCACCCAGAACCAGAGCTTCTACCGGGAGGTGAAGACATGGGTCGCCGCGCACCATCCGCACTATAAAGTGTTCGATACAATCTGCGACTCCACCGAGAAGCGCCAGGAAGAGGTGCGCCAGTTGTCACGCGAGGTGGACGCCGTCATCGTCGTGGGCGGCAAGAACAGCGGCAATACCCGGCGATTGGCTGAAATTGTGGGGCAGACCGGCAAACCCGTTTACCATGTGGAGACCGAGGCGGAACTCGATTTTGATGATTTGTCCCGATTCGATACCATCGGCATTACAGCCGGCGCATCCACACCGACCTGGATCATCAAGCGCATCGTGGGAGCGATCGATCAGATGCTGTTGAGCCAGAAGGGGGGATGGCGTTACGCCGTTTTCCAGGCTCAGCGTCTGATGATGTTGACAAACGCCTATGTCGCCATCGGTGCCGGTTGCCTCGGTTATGCCGCCGCGCGACTCCAGGGGCTGTCCGCCTCGTTTTCAGCACTGTTCGTGGCCATGCTCTATGTCATGTCGATGCATACCTTGAACCATCTTACGGGCAGGGCCGAGGATCGGTATAATGATCCGGACAGGGAAAGATTCTACACCCAGCACAAGCGTGTATTGACCTCGGTGGCCCTGGGAGCCGGCACCTTAGGCCTGGTATCAGCCTATCAAATGGGTGCCGCCTCGTTCTGGACCCTGCTGGCCATGAGCTTGCTCGGGCTTTCATACAACGTGCGGTTGTTCCCAACCGGCATTTTCGCCAGACTGAAGCAAAGACGGATCAGGGACCTGCCCGGCTCCAAGACAGTTTTGATCGCCCTGGCTTGGGGGGTCGTAACCGCGGGCCTTCCGGCCCTGGCCTCCCCTGGTGGCCAGTGGGTGTGTGGGCTGATCGCCGTGGCCTGGGCTTCCGGGATCGTATTTGGCCGTACGGCGTTTTTCGATATTCTGGATATGCAGGGCGATCGAATCGTGGGCAAAGAGACGATTCCTACGCTTATCGGCGCCGACCGATCGTTGAAATTGGTCAAGACCATTCTGGTCGTGATCACAGCCCTGTTGCTGGTCGGCGGTTGGGGAGAATGTTTCTCCAGTTTGGCATTTTTTTTGATTTTTTGCCCGGTGCTTTTGTGGGCCATCATTGCGGCCTATGAGCGTGAACACCTTTTGTCCGGTTTGCAGCTGCAATTCATGGTGGAGAGCCTTTTCGTGCTGACCGGTATCCTCACCTTTATATATAGTTTCATGGTCTAACGGTTTTTTCTGCCATGAATGTCGTGAGGCGCGTTCGGCGATGAATCGCGAGATGCCAAGGCGCCTTTGGCGATTCATCTTTCCCCGGACCGGGTTTCTTTTCCACCAAAAAGCAAACGGGTACTGTTTGATCAAACAGTACCCGTAAATTTGAAATTTGGTGGAGCTGAGGGGGATCGAACCCCTGACCTCATGACTGCCAGTCATGCGCTCTCCCAGCTGAGCTACAGCCCCGAACGTGAATGGGCTACCTAACAAACTGATAATCTTCTGTCAACGCAATTTTTAAATCTTTAACAGAAACAATCACTCATGGGCCGATACCATCTTCGCAGGGTGCTTGTAATGATTGACAAAGATGGCAATACCGCCTAATATTCTTCGTTTAATGCATGAAGGGTTTTGACTTAACGGCTTTCATTGAAGGTCTTTAATGCAAAAAATTCATTGAACCGGATATGCAGCAGGAGAAGGTTAGGATGATTCAAACCATGCAATACGCCATTTTTCTGACCTGCATATCTTCCTACTTTCATACTCCGGCGAAGCCGGCTCAGGAGAGAAATCGGCATGCTTAGTATTATGCGCAAGCAAGCAGGCAACTGGATGATCAAGGTGGTGCTGTTCGCCATCGTCGTTGTTTTTGTATTTTGGGGTGTTGGCAGTTTTACCAGCCGGCAAGCGAATACAGTTGCCAAAGTCAACGATGAGGTGATTTCCTATTCCGCCTACCGGCAGCACTACGATCGGTTGCTCGAGCAGTATCGCCGCATTTATGGAGGGGCCTTGGACAATGGGATGCTCCAAAGCCTCAACCTCAAGGAGCAGGCCCTGAATCAACTCATAGACCAGGTGCTGATGGTTCAGGAGGCGAAACGTTTGGATCTTCAAATCGCCGAAGAAACATTGGATCAGGCAATTTATGCTATTCCGGCTTTCCAGAACAACGGAGTTTTCGACCAACAGCGTGCGAGTTTTATTCTGGCGCAGAATAGGGTTACGACCGCGGAGTTCCGTGACGGCTTGAGACAGGATTTGCTGATCGACCAATTGCGAGAGCTGGTGACCAACAGTGCGATGGTGACGGAGGAGGAGGCTCGCCAGTGGTATGATTGGTACAATGCCGAAGTGAATCTGAATTATGTGGCGTTTTCTCCTGAACGATATAAAGATATTACCCTGACCGAACCGGAGGTCGAAGCCTATTTTGAGGAACATAGTGAACAATACAAAACCGATCCCCAAGTCAAAGTCGTCTACCTCCATTTTGATCCGACTGCTTATAAGGCCGGGGTGAAGGTGACGGACGAGCAGATCACACAGTATTACAACGAACATCCTGACGAGTTCAAACGCGAAAAAACCGTCGAGGCACGTCATATTCTTTTTAAACTCGATGAAGATGCGGAAGAACAAACCGTCGCCGAACAGCGTAAGAGGGCCGAGGAGGTTTTTAAGCTGGCAAAAGCGGGTGAGCCTTTTGACCAGCTGGCCCGAAAACATTCCGAGGGGCCTACCCGTGATCAAGGCGGCTATCTGGGTGCGTTCAAAAAAGATGAAATGGTCAAGCCCTTTGCAGATAAGGCCTTTGCAATGCAGGTCGGTGAGATCAGCGATCCGGTAAGGAGCCGTTTCGGATGGCATCTGATTAAAGTTGAAAAGATCAACGAGGCAAAGATTGAAAGTCTGGCGGAAGCAACCGATCGCATCCGTGAAAAAATCATTGACGAGCAGGCGGGAAAAATTGCTCTCCAGAAGGCAGAGTCGATGTATGATGCGGTCTATGACGGCGATGACCTGGCGGCAGCCGCCCAACAGAATCAATTGCCTGTTTTTCAGACCGATCTTTTCGGTCCAGAGGGTCCGCGGGAAGAGAGAATCGCCAATAGCGCTCAATTCGCCAAGGTTGCCTTGGGGTTGCAGAAGATGGACATCAGTGAAATTCAAGACTTTGGCAATGGATATTATCTAATCCAGGTGACGGAGCAAAAAGCGTCTGAAATCCCACCGCTGGAGAAGGTGTTCGAGCGGGTCAAGGCAGACACCGTTGCACTGCGTCAGGACGAGCTGGCCAGGAAGGAGGCCGAAAAGTGCCTGACCGATCTGAAGGCGGGGTCTGATTTTACGAGCACGGCCGCTTCATTCGGACGGACGGTCGCTGAAACAGGATTTTTCAAGAGAAACGGTGCGGTACCGGATATCGGATATGAACCTGAATTGTCGAAGTCGGCATTTATGCTTCAGGCCGACCAGCCCTTTCCGGATCAAGTGTTTAAGGTAAAAGGATCATGGTACACTATTCAATATAAGGACCGAAAAGCGGCAGATGCAGATGGCTTTGAAACGGCAAAAAGCGATCTTATGCGTCGTTTGGTCGAACAAAAAAAACAGGCTGCTTTTCAACAATGGCTGTCCGATTTAAGGGCGAACGGGCGTATAGAGATCAAGCGGGATGTGATCCAGTAAATTCTCATATATTAAAAGCGCGACATGGTTTTGGCGGATTCGTTTTTCAGTCAGTGGTCAGCATCGCAAACGTATGAGGAGGGGAGCGCATGGCAAAGCAGGGCTGGACGGACCAAGAGAGGAAATATGCCAGCAAAAAGTGCCCCGAATGTTATGAGTATGTTCCGCTGGATGCCAAGGTGTGCCCCTATTGCAAGACACGCCTGGGAAAAGTGACCGAGCACGGGATGGCAGAACGCCTGACAAACTGGAAGGCCTATATCCTGTGTGCCGTGTTATGGATTATTCTGGCCCTCTATATCAAATGGGCATTTTTCTAACGGACATGGGGATTGGCTATTTGGCAAGCATGGCCCGCATCATATCACCCGCATTTTCGGCATGATCGGCAATGGAGCCGATAATCTCGGCGAGCCGCACCGTATGAAAAACTGTGACGGCATCGGTGCATTTGTGAAAGATGTTTCTTTTTATGGCATCCTCGAGTTTGTCGGCATCATGTTCCTGCTGCCGTAAATTGCGGATGATATCCTTGACCACAGTTCGCTGATCTTCATTATAGGTTCTAAAGTATTTGCGGGCTTCACAAACCATCTTGTTCAGTTCCTCGATGGGATCGATGACCGCATCTACGAGCAGTAAAAAATCTTTTTCCACTTCCGGTGGGACTCCCGCCTCCGCGCGATAGGATATCCAATCCAAGGCATCCTCCAAAGCGTCGAGCACGCCATCTTGTTCGCGCAGGTAGCGAAACAGCTGAAACTTGCTGACCGGCATCAATGTGCCTATGGGCAGATGCCCACGGATGCGTCGCTTGATACCGTCGGCTTCACGCTCCATTCGACACACTTCCTGTCGCAGTTCTTCAAATCGGGTGCATCGGATCGAAATATAGCACTCGATGGCCTGCTGAAAAGACCAGGCGCATTCCTTGATCTTTTCGGCATGCTCTTGAATGCCTTCAAATGGTGAGGTTAAAAACATGGAGAAAAATGGCAAGCGCATCGATCCCTCCCTAATTTAATCTAATATATGGCACGAAGCACCCAGAACAAGAGCATGCTGGTCAAAGCGGCAGCCGGCACCGTCAGTATCCAGTAAATCATGATTTGAAAAACGATTCTGAAGTTAACGGCTTCAAGTCCACGGGCAAGCCCGACACCCAATACGCCGCCGACAGCGGCATGTGTGGTCGAAACCGGGAGCCCCAGCTTGGATGCCAACAATACGGTGGTGGCGGCTGCAAAATCCACGGAAAAACCGCGGGTGTTCGTCAGGGTTGTGATCTTGGTGCCCAGGGTGGTCATGACTCGGGAGCCGGCCATCCAAATGCCGCAGGCGATGCCGGCTCCGCCAAAAAGGAGAAGGAAAATCGGGACCGGCACCGTCGAACCCACCGATCCAGTTTTGACAATGAAATAGATCACGGCAAGGGGACCAATGGCATTGGCCACATCGTTGGCGCCTTGAGCCAGGGCCACATAGCACGAGGTGCCGATTTGGATTCGCCTAAAGATCAGTTCGACCGTGTCTCCCTTTTCATCCAGGAGTTTTCTGATGCCCCAGCGTCCGGCGATCCCCAGCGCCACTGAGGCTCCGATCGCAATCAATATCGCCATGGGGGTTCCGATCGCCAATTGCTGCCCCAGTGGCGTTTTAAACAGAAACGAGAGAACTACCACGAAACAGGCGCTGCCGATGAAAACGGGCGAAAGCCGCCAGGCGGCCAGGATGGCTTTCTCCTGGGATAGAATCAGACGAACGATAAGCTTAAAAATGACGTAACCGATGATCAAACTAAAAATAGGTGAGATGATCCAGCTCATTACGACGGCGAAAAGTTTCATCCAATTGATCACCTTCATGCCGCCCGCCATGATACCGAAACCGATCATCGAGCCGACGATGGAGTGGGTGGTGGAAACGGGCAACGATTTCCAGGTGGCGAACGAAACCCACAGGGCGGCGGCCAGAAGCGCGGAGAGGGCTCCGATGAGGGCCAGTTGCGGATCGCTCATCACCTCGGTGGAAACGATTCCTTTTCGAATGGTGTTGGTTACATGGGAGCCGATCAGCGTCGCGCCCAGGATATTCAGTATGGCGGCAATGAAAACGGCCTGCCGTATGGTGATCGCCTTGGCGCCTACGGCCGAGGCCATTGAATTGGCCACATCGTTGGCGCCTATGTTCCAGGCCATGTAAAAGCCAAAGATGTATCCTATAATCAGAACGCTGTATTCAGTAAGCATATGTCAGTTGTTGTCGTTTCCGCCGGTTGGAGCAGTCGATTTCTTTAGGTGCAACCGGCGTTGCGATGCGGTTGCGTCAGCGTCTTGTTAAGAAAATGTTAGGGTCTGTTAGCATGGTCGATGTCGGCAGGTAAAGAAAAAAAGCTCAATATATTGTTTTGGAAAACACGGGGACCACCATTCATGGTAGAATTTTCAAAGGCAACTGGATGTCGATCGATCCACGAATTCATCAGCGCGACCGCTTCGGATGGTGCGGGTCCGGGCGTTTAGTAGGGGGTGAAAAAGCGGCGCTTGAGTAGTGCTTCCGGTACATCCTCCAAAAAACGGGACGGTTCATATAGCAATGATTGCGTCGCGCGATCGAAAATCTGAACCGGATAGGTGATGTGCAAGGATTGCTGGGCCCTGGTGATGGCGACGTACATCAGGCGGCGTTCCTCTTCCAGGGTGTCCGGGTTGTCGATGGCTTGGATGGACGGAAACCGGCCATCCAAGGCCCATATAATAAAGACAGTATGCCATTCGAGCCCTTTGGCGGAGTGAATGGTCGACAGCACAAGCTGGTTCCGATGTGTTTCGGTTGTGGCCAGGCCATTGGCAACGCTGTCGTTGGGCGGATCCAGGGCCATATCATCCAGGAAGTCATCCAGCCTGTCATATCTCTCCATTATACTAATGAGTTGCTCTAGGTCCCTAAGCCGGCGGGGGTGGTCATCGTAGGCAGTCTCCAGATAGGGTTTGTAGTATTCCAGCACCATTTCCCCCCACCGGGAAATTGGATGAGGTGTCGCATCCATGGCTGCAATCAGTTGCTTGAGACGTTCGAATCCGGCATTGGGTTTTATTTTAAGCTTCGCACTCAGCAACCCGCTGGGGCCGGCACCCTCCTTGAGAACGGTCGTATAGATCCGCTGGGCAGTGGCAGGTCCGATTTTTTCTATCAACAAAAGGACTCGGGTCCAGCTCAATTGATCTTGTGGTGCGGCGAATATTTTGAGATGGGCAAGGATATCCTTGATGTGGGCCGATTCGGTGAATTTAAAACCGCCTACCTTCACATAGGAGATGGCCGCGCGGTTTAACTCCACTTCGAGATCAAACGCCTGGAAGCTTGCCCGGAACAACACTGCGATGCGATCCAAGGCGACTCCTTCGTTACGGAGTCGTATAATTTCCTGTGTAACATATCGGGACTGGGCATTTTCACTTGTTGCCGCCACCAGGACAGGCAGATCGCCGCCACCTCTTCGGGTAAACAGACACTTCGAATACTTTTCGGTCGCAGGTTCGATGACAGCGTTGGCAAGGTCGAGAATCGGCTGCAGACTCCGGTAGTTTTCTTCAAGTTTGATCAGGCGGGTCCCTGGAAATCTCGTCGGAAATTCGATGATATTTTTGTAATTGGCTCCCCGAAAGGCATAGATGCTTTGCGCATCGTCACCGACAACCATGATGCTTTCATTTTTGCCGGCAAGCAAAGAGACGATTTCCGCTTGAATGAAATTGGTGTCCTGGTATTCGTCGACCAGAATATGGGTATAGGACTTCGTCAGGCGGTCGCGCACATCCAAATTCTCAGCCAGCAAGCGATGAAAATAGACGAGCAGATCATCAAAATCGAGAAGACTCAATTCGCGTTTTCGATCTTGATAACCGATCCATATCCTGTTGATCAGATCGTTCTGGAAACCAAAGTGTGGATAGTCTTCATAAATGATCTCTTCCAGGGTGGTGTTTTTGTTTATGGCACGGCTGAATATGGTTGCAAGGGTGGATTTTCGAGGCAAGTGACGTCCCTGTTCGGCGGTGTCGAGAGCTTTGCGAATCAATCCGATGAGGTCCTCGGCATCACTTCGGTCCATGATGGAAAAGCCATGGGGGAAACCGATTTTAGCCGAATATCGACGCAAGACGCTGTTGGCAAAAGAATGAAATGTTCCTCCGGCGACTTCACGACAACGTCGATCCAGCAATTCTGAGGCGCGCCTGAGCATCTCCTGGGAAGCCTTGCGCGTGAAAGAGAGCAGGAGAATGGCATGGGGTGCAACGCCCCGTTGGACGAGATGGGCGACCCTATGGGTCAAGGTGCGTGTTTTTCCACTTCCTGCGCCGGCGATCACCAATAAGGGACCATCTCCAAAGGTAACAGCTTCCAATTGGTCAGGGTTCAGCAATTCATGAAACCGTATGCTTTTGCCTTCAGATTGCCCTTGGTCTCCGCGATGGGTCATCAAATCAGATCCTCGATATGGTTTTTGGTGCAAGGATTTTATAACATCCCGGCCTTTTCAACTCAATAAAAACAGACGGCCAGTGTTAAGGTTTAAGCGGGTAAGACGCCTGCCGGGAGTCGTCAAGAACATAAAAGCCGCCCTACATCGATCGGGAGAACAACGCAAGCAGCGGAACGCAAACCCTGGCGGCCCGTTTCTCAGGGAGACAGGGTTGTCTTCCCCTAACAGTCGGCTGGAAAGCTGAAATATCATCTGGAGGTCCGTAAAGGTTTCCCCGTGAGTCCAGGAGCGGTCCCTTAGGTCCTGATATTGGTTAATATTCGGTGAATTAGCGTCCATGCAGTAAAAATTCGACAAAAGTTCTATTTGTTCTCTTTTCTACCAAATGCTTGTGCCAAGCGGGTGTGCGAAGATTTTTTTGCTTTGCGATTTTAAAGGGATAAAATAATGCTACTTTTTTTATAAGAAGTTGTTGACAATTTTCGAGTCGTATAATAGGGCTGACTTAAAAGGGTAAATTTCGTAAAGAAATTAAATCATTAAGGAGGTAGTAATATGAAGAAAGTACAGACCCAAATTAAGACCATTGCAAAAAATTTGTCGACCCTGGCCGAAAAACTGGAAAAATTGAACGATCAATTGGCAGCGCAACCCGCCAAAGCCGCCCCTGCAAAATCAAAGGCTGCGGCCAAACCCAAGAAGAAAGCTGCAAGCAAGGCCAAAGCCCCAAAAACAAAAAAAGCTGCAGCCAAACCAGCGCCGGCCGCTGCAGGCAAGGGTACTGTCTTGGAGAACGTGCTTGATGTGATCGCCAAAAGCAAGAATGGGGCAGACATCGCCAACCTGAAAGCCAAGACCAATCTGGAATCACGTCAATTGAGCAATGCCCTTTACAAGCTGAGCAAAAAAGGAATGATCAAGACGGTCAGCCGCGGTGTTTATGTAAAGGCATAACAGTCGCTGTGTTGTGCCTTTTGCTCAGGGGGTGCTTGTTTTTCCGGATAGAACGCATCGGAAGTGCTATTTGATAGAGAGGCGATCTTTCAGCGCCCCTGCAATAGGCAGGTGGCGCTGAAGGAGCTTCTTTGGTATCAATTTGAAAAGCCCCTCCCTTCCCGACGGACGATAACATCATCTATTCCGGGTTCACACTTTTCATCGACGATCTCCATTCCCATCCATTTTAAACGCTTGCCATCCTTTTTTTGCAATCTTATCTTGTCCCAGTTGTCTCAAAAAGATCTTTCAGTCCAATATAAAGTCCGAACTGAAACCTCTTCTTTGAGATGGCTGATATTGGTTTTCCGACACTCGAACTAAGAAAAAAGGACAGTCATCATGCCTGTTTCAGTTTGGACTGGGATAAAAAGAGGCGTTTTTTTGTGCATTATTTTCCTGCTGGCGGGTTGTGCTCACTTCGGCGCTTTGACGTCGGCTGAAAATTCAGCCCGGGTATTGATTGAAAAGCGGGATTGGCCCCACACGGGCAGTGATCTCGAACCTGATCCTGGTTTGAATTTGGGGCGGTTGGACAATGGTTTCCGATATGTCATGCTGGAGAACAGGACCCCTCCCAATCGGGTGAGCATGCATTTGTATGTTCAATCCGGATCCCTATCCGAGTTTGTAGGAGAAGAGGGAATCGCCCATTTTTTGGAGCATATGCTTTTCGATGGCTCAAAGCATTTTCCCCCGGGCGAATTGGTCAAGTACTTTCAACGGATCGGTATGCAGTTTGGACCGGATGCAAACGCGCATACCGGTTTTGGTCAAACTGTCTATGATATCCTGTTGCCAAACGGTGATCCCCAGAGTATTGCGGACGGACTTTTGGTGCTGGGAGACTTCGCCGAAGGTGCACTTCTTTTGCACGAAGAGGTGGAAAAGGAAAAACAGGTCGTTTTGGCCGAAAAGCGCGCACGCGATTCCGCCCAATATCGAACGTTGAAAGCGACGTTCAACTTTGAGATGCCGGGGAGTCTGGTGCCGAACCGCTTTCCCATCGGAACAACCGAAAGCATCCTCGGTTTCGATTCAGAGCGGTTGAGACACTTTTACGATGCCTGGTACCGACCGGAACGAATGTTCCTGGTGATGGTCGGTGACTTTGATCGGGTCCTGGCCGAGCCCCTGGTGAAGGCACAATTTGAAAGTATGCAGGCTCGCAGCCCCAAGAAGGATCTGCCGCCCTTCGGCCGTTTCCGTCACCAGGGATTGAAAACATTTTATCACTATGAAAAGGAGTCTGGCGCGACCACCGTGAGCATTGAAACGGTGGGGCAACAGGTTCCTTTGCCGGATGGTACCGAGCGGCAAAAGGATACGCTTCTGAAAGAGCTCGCCGATCGCATGATGCAATGGCGGCTCGATAGTCTCGTTCACGAAAGCAAAGGTATGATAACCCGTGCAGAGGTCGGTTCGGGAGATTTTCTCCAGCAGATTCGTTACAGCAACATATCGGCGGATTGCAAGCCGGAACAGTGGAAGGAGGTGTTACCTCTTCTGGAACAAGCGCTCAGGCAGGCATTGGTTTTTGGCTTTACGCCGTCAGAGCTCGAGCGCGTCAAAAAATCAATGCGGGCGGATCTTCAGCGGGGTGTGGATGAGATGGGAACCAGGGAAAGTCGGGACCTGGCGCAACAGGTGATGGACAGTTTCAATCGCTGGCAGGTGTTTCAATCGCCCTTGCAGCGACAGCAGTTGCTCTCACCGATGATCGATCAAGCCGATTTGAATGATGTGAACAAGACCTTTTCATCGCTTTGGCCTGAGGATCATCGTCTCGTTTTGGTGACCGGCAATGCCGATTTGACCGGAGGCGCCGCGACGCCTGAGGAAATAGTTCGTTCCGCTTATCTTTCCGGTTTGCAGAAGAGCGTCGGGCCATTGACCGACCGTCAAATGCCGGCGTTTCCATACTTAGAGGTGCCATCGAGGTCAGGACAGATCAAAGAGCAGACGCGTATAGAAGATCTGGGAGTTGTTCGAGTGCTTTTTGAAAATGGCGTGACTCTGTTCATGAAGAAAACAGATTTCAAAAAGAATGAAATCAGCGCCGCACTCTCTTTCGGGGCGGGACGCTATTCCGAACCGCTTGATGAGCCCGGACTCGCGCAATTGACCGAAATGGTCGTCAACGACTCCGGTTTCGGTAAGATGAACCGAATCGAGCTGGAACAGGCGCTAGCCGGCAGGCAGGCCGAAATAAGCCTGGATGTGCGTGAAGACATGTTTGTTCTGGAGGGAAACGCATCGAGTTCCGAGCTGCCGCTATTGCTGCAGTTGCTTTACACCATGATAAAAGACCCGGGTTATCGTTCCGAATCCCTCGAGCTTGCCTTCAAACAGCTTGAGCAAAAGCATCGCGGGATGGTCCACAGTGTCGAAGGCATGTTGCAGCTGGAAGGGATGAAGGTTCTGGGCGGCGGCGACACTCGTTTGGGCTGGCCTGCCTGGAGCTATCTGAAAGAGAGGACCATCCCTGAAATCGAGCGGTGGTTCGGCGCACAAATGGCACAAGGTCCGCTCGAAATTTCTCTGGTGGGGGATTTTTCGGTGGAAGAAGCCACTCAATTGGTCTCCCTCTATTTTGGGGCATTGAAGAAGAGATCCGATGTGGCAGCTGCCGCCCCAGACCGTCCTGGTCCAGTATTTCCAAGGGGCGAGTCCTTTGAATTGAAAATCGATACGGCCATCGACAGAGGAATGGTCGTGGTAGCTTATCCTACCGATGATTTTTGGGACATAGGAAGGACAAGACGTTTGTCGATTCTTTCGGAGATTTTCTCGGAAAGACTCAGGGTCCAGGTGCGTGAGAAGCTGGGGGCTGCCTATTCGCCTTATGCTTATCACCGTGCCTACCGCGCTTATGACGATTACGGTATGCTGCTTTGCATACTTCTTGTCGATCCTCGGCAAGTGGATTCTATTGCCGAAAAGGTGGAGCAGATTGGATCTGATTTGGCTGCTCAAGGTATCCATTCAGATGAGTTGAGACGCGCTTTGGATCCAACGCTGGTGCAGATCAAGGACATGCGTCAATCGAATACATACTGGCTCAACAGTGTACTGATCGGCGCGAGCCGCCACCCGGAGCAGATCGATTGGGCCAGGACCATCGAAAGGGATTATGCCGCCATCACCGCTGCCGAGATCACCTCGTTGGCCCGTCAGTATGTGATCGATAGCCAGGCCGCCAGGGTTCTCATTGTGCCGGCACATAGCGATTAAGCCAACATTGCCTGCTATGTCGAAAATTCACATTGGGTTAGGGGGGCCCGCGATGGTGGGTTGTCACCTCATTGCTGATCTGCTAAACAGCGAACTTGCACCAACGATTAACCCGCTGATCGGACATTCATCGAGGGGAAAAGGCCCTGTAAATGAGCTTGAAAAATGATGTTTCAGCAAATATTATCAGCAGCTTGTGGAATTTTTTCGCTTCTCTCAAGCTAACTGTGGCGTTGTTGCTATGTATGGCGGTGCTCTCGATATTCGGGACGGTGATACCCCAGAACGCCAGTGCAGAAGAGTATATCCGAATTTTCGGCCTCTTTAGATACCAACTGTTTCTCATCCTCGACATCGTGGACATGTATCACTCCTGGTGGTTTATCGGATTGATGGCGCTGCTCGTGGCCAATATCTTGATATGTTCAATCGACCGGTTGAAAACCACCGGTAAAGTGATTTTTACGCGCCATCCGAAGTTCGATCTAGAGAATTATCGGAAACGTCAAGACCGTATCGAATTCAGAATCCGTCAGGACGCCGCGGAGCTCCGGGAGCCCTTTCTTGACAAAGTGGCCAGGCGTTTCCGGTATTGCAGGGCGATAGACACGGAAAACGGATTTGCTGTGACCGCCGAAAAAGGGCGTTTAAGCCGATTGGGGGTCTATGTCGTCCATTTCAGCATCGTGGTGCTGCTCTTGGGTGGTCTTGTCGGTTCGAAGTTTGGTTTTGAAGGATTTGTTGCCATTCCCGAGGGTGAAACGGCAGATACCATCGATATTCGCCACACCGGCCGCCAACTGCAGCTGCCGTTTAAGATCCGGTGCGATGATTTCAATGTTTCGTTTTACGAGGGAGGAAACAGACCCAAAGAATTCAAATCCAGCGTCACGATTCTCGAAGCTGGCCGGGAGATCTTGAAAAGGGACATTATCGTTAACGACCCCCTCTATCACCAGGGGATAGGCCTGTATCAATCCAGCTATGGGAAAATGGACGGCGGTCAACAGGCACTGCCGCCGATGACAGCGCCTCCCGAAAAGATCGAATTACAATTTCAGAGTGTTGCATCGGGCATGGTCTATACGGCCGAGGTATCCATGGGAGAAACCGTGGAGATTCCCGAGGGGCTGGGCCGGCTCAGCGTCGAGGAATTCCAGCCGGAGGCGAAGTTCATGAACATGGCATTGGGACCGGCGCTCATCGTAAAGCTGACCACCAACGGGGGAGAGGCGCAGACGGTGACGTTGCCCTTCCATTTTCCCAAGTTCGATGCCATGCGCAAGGGACAAGTGGTCATTTCGACGATGGTTGAACACAGGCCTCACGTGGAGGAACGCTATTACACAGGACTGCAGGTCGTCTACGATCCGGGTATCGAGTTGGTCTACTCGGGCTTCGTGCTGATGATCATCGGGTGCTGGATTACATTTTTCATGTCCCATCGGCAATTGGTGGTCGATGTGGCGGTCACGGGTGGGTCGACCAGGGTCTTGCTGGCCGGAAAAGCCAATAAAGCCAAGATGGGATTCAAGCTCGAAATAGAGCGGATGGCCGATGAACTGCGTGAGATGGCTGACGGCACTCACAAAAAATAAAGCTTAAGCCCTATCGGAAAAGAAATCCATTTAAAAAATCGAGGATTGAAAACATGGAGTATAACGCTTGGGTCCTTTCCGCGGTCACCTTTATATATGGCGCGGCAGGCACACTCTATCTGTTCGCATGGGTGTTTCACAAAGAAGCGGTGGGCAAGATGGCCACATGGGTCGCACTGTTCGCATGGTTGGGCAGCACCATCGGGATCACCATGCGATGGATCGAATCATACCGTATGGGCAATGAGTTCGGCCATGCCCCTTTTTCGAACATGTATGAATCTTTGGTCTTTTTTGCCTGGACCATCGGCTTGATTTATCTCGTGTTGGAGCGTCGATATAAAAATCGTACCATGGGCGCTTTCGCCATGCCCTTGGCCTGTCTGGCGCTTGCCTACGCATCCTTGTCACCGGATAAAAGCATCCAACCCCTCATTCCGGCTTTGAAAAGCAACTGGTTGATCGCACACGTGATTACCTGCTTCCTCGGATACGCAGCCTTTGCAGTGGCCTTTGCCATCAGCATCATGTACCTGATGAAATCCGAGGACCGGAAACCGCCTGCCCAAAACCTGACCGGGCGTCTGCCTTCCTCCGCGCTGCTGGACGAGCTGACCCACCAATTGGTTTTGTTCGGCTTCCTATTTCTGACCGTCGGCATTATTACCGGTGCGGTCTGGGCCAAACAGGCCTGGACCCGTTATTGGAGCTGGGACCCCAAGGAGACCTGGTCGTTGATCACCTGGTTGATTTATGCCGCGTTGTTGCATTTCAGGATGATGCGCGGATGGCGTGGTAAACGGATCGCAGTGCTATCCATTGTTGGCTTCGGGGCGGTGCTGTTCACCTATTTTGGCGTGAATTACTGGCTGGCAGGTCTGCACAGCTATGGAGAACAGTTATAATGTCCACCAATAAGACTATGCAGCGCCCATCCACAAATGGCATCCTATTTGTGGATGGGCGATAGGTAACCTCCTATCCGTTGAATTTGGCTTGACAAAATTGGGCGGTCTGGATAGTAAAAAGCCTTTCGTGGCGCCTCTCCGGCATTTGCCGCAACGTGCTGAAAGATATCCTGTTGAAGTGCAGTTCGGGCAAAAGCCCGTTTGTCATATGGTAAGTCGGTTCCGCCGATTGCATGGCAAGGGCCGACCCGCCGAAAATGTGGCTGGCGATGTGGTAAGCGATTTTAACAGATCGAACCGGATCCCCATAACAACATGACGGAGTGTCCATGAGCAGCAACGAGAAGCACCAAACAGACGGCAGGACAGGTGACGCCCACGCCTCCTCACCGAGTGACCCCCGAAGTGGCCCCTACATTCTCCTTTTTTTCATTCTTGGCCTGGCATTGAGCATGGTTGTCGGTTGGTCGATATTCCCGAAGCTGCTCTACAGCCAAAAAAGCCAACCCATCGATTTCAACCACAAGCTTCATCTGGAACAAGTCGACAATGGTTGTCAAAGCTGTCACTTTTTCCGAGAAGACGGCTCTTTCTCAGGATCCCCGCGTCTGGCACAGTGTACCGATTGCCACGCGGAGTTGCTGGGAGAGAGCGAGAATGAAAAGGTTTTCGTCGAGCAGTACGTCGCCACGGACAGAGAGGTACCGTGGCTGGTCTATTCCCGTCAGCCCGACTGTGTCTTTTTCTCACATTCGGCACATGTATTCGGCGCCAAAATGGATTGTGAAACGTGCCATGGTCCTATCGGCAATTCCGAAAGTTTAAAGCCCTACGAAGAAAATCGCATCACCGGACTGAGCCGGGATATCTGGGGACGCAACATCTCCGGTTTTAAACAGAATACGTGGGATCGGATGAAGATGGATGACTGCGCGGAATGCCATGCACAGCATGATACCCTTCACGATTCAAGCGTGCAAACCGGCCGGGACGCGTGCTTTGTTTGCCATAAATGATCCCAGGATGTGAAAATGCAACCGCAGGATCGGCTTCGATGCACATCAACACGAACCACCAATGGGCGAGATAGGCTGAGGTAAATTTATGAAACTGTCCAGACGATGCTTTTTGGCCTTTTCCATCGGAGGCGCCGCGGGAACGGCTCTTTCGCCTTTACCTTGGAAACTGACCGACGATCTTTCCATCTGGTCCCAAAACTGGCCATGGACGCCGGTCCCCCCGGACGGCGAATATGTTTACATGGATACCACCTGCACCTTGTGCCCCGGGCATTGCGGCATTCGCGTTCGAAAGGTCGATGAACGGGCCGTGAAAATCGAAGGTCAGGAATCGAGCGGCATGAATCCCGGCGGCATATGCCTGCTGGGGCTATCCGGTTTACAACTGCTGTATGGCCCCACCCGCATCCAGGCCCCTTTGAAACGCGTGGGCGAACGGGGGGAAAACCGCTGGCAGACGATATCCTGGAAGGAAGCCATCGAAGAGGTCGCCGGTCGACTGAATGAACTGCGCAGCAAAGGTCAGCCACAAGCCGCGGCCGCCCTGGCATCGGAAGACACGGGTACCGTTCCGCAATTGATGAAACGATTGCTGACCGCGGTCGGGTCGCCCAATTTTTATCGGATGCCCTCCATGGAAGATAGTCAAGCAGCAGTCCTGGACCTGACACAGGGGGATGAAGGATTCATCGGTCTGGATGTAGAGCGGGCGGATTTTGTCCTCAGTTTCGGAAGTGCCCTTCTGGAAGGATATGGTGCCTCACCGAGGATGATGCAGGCCGTTAATCGGCTCAGGGCGTCTGGCGGAAAACTGGCCCAGATCGATTCGAGGCTCTCCAATACGGCCGCCAAGTCGGATATTTGGCTCGCCCCCAAACCTGGGACCGAGGCGGATGTGGCCCTCTCCATCGCGCATGTGCTCATCGCAAGAAACCGATATGACCACGCGTTCATCGCCCAATGGGCCGAAGGATTCGAGGCTTTTGCCGCCATGGTCGCGGAAAAATACGCACCCGAGAAGATCGCGGATCAGATCGGGCTTGCCGCAGAGCAAATCATCAACACCGCGAACGCCTTTGCAGATGCCGAGCATCCATTGGCGGTGTGCGGCAAAGGCAAGGGACAGCTTCCCGGAAGCCTCAAAGAGGCATTGGCGGTAAATGCCCTCAATGCGCTGGCAGGCAATATCAATCGTCCGGGCGGGCCTCAGGCCATGACGGGTTACGAATATATTCAATGGCCCGGACTGCTGCCGGACGCCGTTGCCGACGCCGGATTGCAAACCCCACGGCTGGACCAGGCGGGCGATGTCGTCTATCCCAATCCCGGCTATAAAGTGCATCGCATGATAGAGGCCGTCGGCGCCGGCAGCGTCGAACTGCAGGCCTTGCTGGTTGCCGAATCCAATCCCTGTTTCAGTCTGCCGGGTGCCGACAAGGTGCAGGCGGCATTTTCCAAGATTCCTTTTGTCGTCAGTTTTTCATCCTTTATGGATGAAACCGCCATGCAATCCGACCTGATTTTGCCTAACCATATCTATCTGGAAAGATATGAGGACGTTCCAGTCAAGGCCGGTACTACCGGGCACAGGGTCGGATTGTGTCGACCCGTCGTTGCACCGCTCCACAACACCCAGCATGTCGGTGACAGTATTATCCAGATCGCCCATGCGATGAAAGGACCTGTGGCAGCTGCTTTCCCATGGACCGACTATGCGGCCTGCCTGAAAGAGACCCTGTCCGATGCTTGGGAAACCATGTTGGAAAAGGGCCATTGGGAAGTGCCGGAAACCACTTATGCCGCTGGTTCAGAAGGGTTTAAAACGGCATCCGGTAAGTTTGTTTTGATGAACGAAACCATCGGCGCCATCTACCTGGCGGATGCTCCCCTTCCGGCCGGGGATGAGAGTCAGTATCCACTGCAGCTCGTTGCATACGACACCATTCGGCTGAGCAGTCATTATGTCGGCAGTTCCCCCTTCATGTTGAAAACCCTTGCAGACACGACGCTTAAAGGGCAGGCTGGCTTCGTGGAGTTGAATCCCGAAACCGCCGCACAGTTGAACCTGAAAGAAGGCGTGTCGGCTACGATCACGACACCGGCGGGCAGTGCCGACGTTCGGGTTCATCTGGACGAGGGCATTCGACCGGGCATAGTGGCCATGGCCCGCGGACTGGGGCATACCGCTTATGATGGTTTTCTGGCCGGCAAGGGTGTTAATGTCAACCGACTGATCGCTCCGGTGGAGGATCCGGCGTCCGGTTTGGATGCGGCTTGGGGCAGCTGGGCTAAACTTGAAAGAGGATAGAGGCCTGTCGCCGGATGACCGGCGTCACCCCGGATCGTACGACAATGGATCCTGACGACTTATCAAAACAGGCTCAAACTGCTTAAACGAGGTTCTGATGAAACAGACGCAGACGCAGACACAACATCGGCCCAAACGATACGGCATGGCGATTGACGTAGACAAATGCACGGGATGCGGCTCCTGTATGGTAGCTTGTTTTTCCGAGAACAATGTGCCGTTCAAGCAGGATGAAACCGACAAACTGCTGAGCATCACTTGGCTGCGGGTATACAAGATTTCCAACAACCAAAAGTTTCCGAATACGGAAGTGGCATACATCCCGCGACCGTGCCAGCACTGTGCTGGGCAGCACGAGGGGCACTCTCCCTGTGTTTCGGTATGCCCCGCCACGGCGACCGATTACAGCGTCGAAACCGGTATTGTCAGCCAGATTTATACGCGCTGTTTCGGATGCCGTTACTGCATGGCGGCCTGTCCTTATCATGCCCGTTATTTCAACTGGTGGGACCCGGTCTGGCCGGCCGGCATGGAAAAATCCCTCAGTCCGAATGTGTCGCCTCGAATGCGTGGCGTGGTGGAAAAATGCAGCTTCTGCTTTCATCGATACCAGCAAGCAAGGGACAAGGCCTACGCGGAAGGCCGGCGTCAGATCCGTGAAGAGGAATATCAGACCGCCTGCACCCAGGCCTGCCCGGCAGGCGCCATCGTGTTCGGAGATCTAAACAATCCCGAACATCTGGTGCATCAAATCGTCAAGCCCGACCCAGAGCATCATTATCGCTCCCAAAATCCGCGTGCGTTCAGGTTGTTGGAACGTCTGGGCACCAATACCAAGGTATACTATTTGTCGAGTCGGGAGTGGGTGCGCATGGCCGGAGACAACTATCTGCCCGGCGAACCCGTCGGTTTGCAGGGCAAGGCCGGCTCGCACGGTTGATGGGGATCATAAATTTCAAGTATTCCCATGCCGTTGCGGCAAAACGAGCAGCGACAAGGGTGGAATCGATAGATCGATTTGAATAGCAAGGAGAACAAGGAGCGCAACCTTATGGATTCTGCATTGATACCCGAGGGCGTCAAACGGTGTTCCCTATGGAAATTCCTGCTGGGCTTGGCTGTGGTGGGCGCCGTTCTACTGTGGGGCGTCTATGCCATGCTGCTATGCTGGATCAAAGGGCTGAATCAAACCAACATGAACGATTATTATGGGTTTGCCTTGTGGATATGGGCCGACCTGGCGGTTATCGCCCTGGGCGGTGGCGCCTTTTTCTCTGGGTTGCTCCGGTATGTCATCGGTAAAGATGAACTGAAAAATATTATAAACTATGCCGTCTTGATCGGGTTCATCTGCTATAGCTCGGCCCTGCTGATTCTGGCCATCGATGTCGGACAACCCCTGCGCAGCTGGTTTATCTTCTGGCATGCCAATGTTCATTCCATGCTGACCGAAGTGGCCTTTTGCCTCTCGTGTTATTTCGCGGTCCTGACCATTGAGTACATTCCCCTGGTTCTGGAAAACCGACAGATCGACAAGGTGCCTTTTTTCCACAACCTGGGCCACAACATGCATTCGATTATGGCCGTATTTGCCGCCACCGGCGCATTTCTTTCCTTTTTCCATCAGGGTTCCCTGGGGGGCGTGGCCGGCGTGCTGTTCGGAAGACCTTTCTCTTATCGTGAACATATCTTGATCTGGCCGTTCACCTTTTTCCTTTTCACCTGGTCGGCGGCCGCCTTTGGACCATCGTTCACCCTTTTCATTACCTGGTTGACTGAAAAAATCACCCGAAAAAAGCTGGTCAAAGATAATGTGATTTTTCTTTTGGCCAAGATTTCAGGCTGGATGATATTTACCTATATCATCGCCAAAACTGCCGATACTCTCTACTGGATGTACAGCACCGCCCCATCGAAAGGGCTTCAGTGGGAGTTCTTTTTCCAGAACAATGCATTGTATGGAAAATGGATCTTGTTTGCCGAGATCGTTCTGTGCGGTTGGCTCCCCGGCTTGCTGTTGATTTTCAAGCCGACCCGGGAAAATGGTTTCTTGCGTGTGCTCGCTACGATTCTGGCCATCATCGGTGTTTCGCTCAACCGCTGGGTCATGGTGCTGCAAACCATGGCCGTGCCGGTAATGACCTTCGACAGCTGGGCGTTGTATATTCCCAGTTGGCAGGAGGTGGCGACCACCATCCTGCCAGTCGCCTATGGCGTGATCCTGATCATGATTTCCTACCGTTACTTGCCGATTTTTCCCCAGGAAAAAGAGCTCAATCCGGTAACGGTACCCGACACCGTCGAGGAGGCGGCCACCGTATCTTAAGATTGGAACTGTAAGGAGGCTTTAAATGTTCCCTTTTAATTTCGAATGGGTATGGGACATGGGGCACATGGTTTTTCACGGTGGCCTGTGGTATGCGCTGTCGGTGATCGGTCTGGGTATGACGTATTGCGTCATCAAGGCCGCGGTGGACACCGCCCAAGGCAAGGGAGGACATCACCATTAAGGTATCTTTCGTATTTATCTCTTGATCGGTAATCATTGAGATCCCTAAAGAGCGTTTCTCAGGCAATGGGAAGCGCTCTTTTTTCTTGTTCGCCCGGACGGCCATGATAGAGTGTCATGTCTTTTTGCCTGTATTCATGAGAGAGGAAAATAGAGACCATGGATAAGATTCTTGTTCGAGGCGGACGGCCTTTAAAGGGAACCGTGCAGATCAGTGGCGCAAAGAATGCAGCCTTGCCGATATTGATATCGTCCCTTTTGTGCGATGGGCCGAATTCATTTTCGAACGTGCCCGTATTGAAAGACATTCAAAGTACATTGGATCTGCTCGCCCATCTAGGCGTACGTTGTCAACGGGATGGGCATAACGTTTCCGTGGATGCCGGCGGCCTGAATTGCCATGAAGCGCCCTATGACCTGGTTCGCAAAATGCGGGCCTCCATTCTGGTGCTTGGCCCGCTCCTGGCCCGATTGAAAAAGGCGCGTGTGTCGTTGCCCGGCGGATGCGCCATCGGTGCGCGGCCGATCAACTTGCATCTGCGGGGGCTTGGTTTGATGGGGGCCAGAATCGACCTCACGCACGGTTACGTGGAGGCCACCTGCGACCAGTTGAAAGGCGCCGAGATTTACCTCGATGTCGTGACCGTGACCGGAACCGAAAACCTGATGATGGCGGCCGCATTGGCCCAAGGCACCACGATTTTACGAAACGCCGCCTGCGAGCCGGAAGTCGCGGCCCTGGCCGATGTGCTCAATCAGATGGGGGGCGATGTCCGGGGCGCCGGTACCCCCGAGATCGTTATCCATGGCGTGGATGCACTGCGGCCGGTCAGCGCTCGCATCATTGCCGACCGCATCGAGACAGGCACCTTCATGACCGCCGCTGCATTGACCGGGGGCGATGTGACCATCCAAGGCGCCGAACCGGAACATAACGAGGCGATCATCCACAAATTAAGGCTGGCCGGTGCGCGCATCGATGTGCGGGGGGCGATTCTTCACGTTCAGGGTGGTCCGTCGATCAACAGCGTGGATATCAAGACATTGCCCTATCCGGGGTTTCCCACCGATATGCAGGCCCAGTTCATGACACTGATGACGGTGGCCAAAGGATCATGCCTGATATCGGAAACCATTTTTGAAAATCGATTTATTCATGTCAGCGAGCTTCGGCGCATGGGAGCGGACATCACAGTTTCAGGCAATTCAGCCCTGGTCAAGGGGGTCAAACGACTTTCCGGTGCGCCGGTGATGGCCAGCGATTTAAGGGCCAGTGCCTGCCTGGTTCTGGCGGGCTTGATTGCGGATAACACGACGGAGGTCAACCGGGTTTACCATTTGGATCGCGGTTATGAAGCGATGGAAGAAAAATTCCAGTCGCTGGGGGCCGCCATCAAGCGCGTCAAGGCCTGATGTTGCCTTCGGGGAGAAATCAGGCTCGTCGACCCTATTTGTTTGAAAGGTCTTTTTTTAGCTTTTTTTCGATGTCGGCGAACAATTCTTTTTTCTTTTTAGCCTGTTGTTCTTTGATGGAGGCGACCTTCTCGGCGAGCTTATCGCGTTCCGACTGGAATTTTTTCAGTGCGCTGTCCAACTGACTGACTTCCGTTTCTTTCGGCAGCTCTTCCAGCTTGAGGTGGTCGGCAACCACCCAGCGGTCGCCGAACGGACCTGAAACCGGTTCGACAATACCGGCTTCCTGCAAACGACGGCTGATAAGGCCTGCCTGCTCATTTGAAAACCGGATCAGCGTGCAGATTTGATTCATATCCGGCGGCGCCCCGTTTTGATGCTCCAGGATACGAATGGCCGCAACGAATAGATGACCTTCCGAGTGTAGGCTCTTTTCTCCCATCGGTACACTGACCCTCCTATTATTTATGCTTTTGGGGCAGTTCCATAAATCATACTAACTGCCTTAAAAAGCAGGCCATCTTCTTGACAAGGCTTGGCGGTCAGAGTAACATGCGCCGTTAAATTGTCAAGTCGTTATTGCGTGTTGCACCATTCGTAGAACCGCCCTCTGGCGTAAATGATCAGAACAGTTTGATGTCCATCAACACCTTTGGTCTATGTTTTTTCGGAAAATTTCGAGGAGATTCACTATATCTTTATTTAACGGCCGGCTTCCTCAAACGATGTGGTCCAGCGGGTGTGGTGATTTTGGGTGAAAAACGATGAAAGCGCCTAAAATGCCGTAACGCTATTGGACCGGGAAGTGTGCAGCCAAGATGGGGGGATGCGATGACTGAAATCATTGAAGTAAAAGGCAGGGAGATATTGGACTCTCGGGGAAATCCAACCGTGGAGGTGGATGTCACCTTGGCATGTGGGGCCACCGGCCGTGCGGCTGTGCCTTCGGGGGCCTCTACCGGAACGCGCGAAGCATTGGAATTGCGAAACACTCGTGCCAAGCGCTATGGCGGCAAGGGGGTGGCCAATGCCGTAAAAAACGTCAATACCACCATCGCCACGGCGGTCCTGGGTTTGGATGCAGCGGATCAGATGACCCTCGATCAAACCATGATTGCATTGGATGGTACCGAAAACAAATCCAAGCTCGGTGCCAATGCCATTCTGGGCGTCTCCATGGCCGCGACGCGTGCTGCTGCCCAGGCTATCGGTCTGCCTTTGTATCGCTACATCGGTGGCATCAACGCAAGGACGCTGCCGGTGCCCATGATGAATGTGATCAATGGCGGCGCACACGCGGCCAACAATCTCGACATCCAGGAGTTCATGATCGTGCCCTTCGGGGCCAAATCAATTTCCCAAGCCGTGCAAATGGGGGCTGAAACCTTCCATGCCTTGAAAAAGATCCTGAGCAAAAAGGGGTTGAGTACATCCGTAGGGGATGAAGGGGGATTCGCGCCGAATCTGGGTTCCAATGAAGAGGCGTTGGCTTATATTATCGATGCCATTCAAGCCGCAGGTTACAAACCGGGTAAAGAGATCGGGCTGGCATTGGATGTCGCGGCCAGTGAATTTTATCAAAAAGGCCAATATGTGCTCAAGTCGGAAAACCGCTCGCTCAATTCGGAAGAGATGATTGCCTACTATACAGATTTGATTGAAAAGTACCCGATTCTTTCCATCGAAGACGGATTGGCGGAACAGGATTGGAAGAGCTGGGAGTTAATGACCGAGCATATGGATGAAGTGATCCAGTTGGTCGGCGATGACGTGTTCGTCACCAATCCCAAGATATTGGCCAAGGGAATCGAAGACGGCGTGGCCAACTCGATCTTGATCAAACTCAATCAGATCGGAACGGTCACCGAAACCTTGCAGGCCATCGAAATGGCCAAGGAAGCCGGCTACACGACTGTCATTTCGCATCGTTCCGGCGAGACTGAAGACACTTTTATCGCGGACTTGGCCGTGGCGGTCAACGCCGGCCAGATCAAGACCGGTTCGATGTCGCGCACGGACCGCGTTGCAAAGTACAATCAGCTGATTCGCATCGAAGAGGAACTCGGGGTTGCCGCACGTTATGCCCAGGATATTTTCATCGCGGATGAATAGAGGGAAAATAGCTGGAATGCTGGTATGCTGAATGTGGATAAATGATGCAAGAGGAATCAAGGGAATGCCAGATCGGACCTCACGATCTTGTCCGAAACAGTTTTGCTTATTGATCGCGGCAGCAGCACTCATCGTGCTGCTGCCCGCTTTTTCGGTGCACTGCCATGTTTTGGAGGGGCCACACGTGTTGGAATTGATGACGCGGAATTTGGCGGGCGCCAAAACATTGCGTGTCGATCAGCAGGTGACCTTGATAGATAGTGCAACTCCTGAAAAAGAATCGGTGATCAGGGAAACTTTAAGCTATTTTTTCCCGGATCGATTTCGTTCGGATACCCGCAACGCGGAAATCGAACGTATTTTTGTTCAATCCGGCAGAGAGACAATCACCATCGTGGACGGATATCGAACCGATGATCGTGAAAGTCGATTCGACAGGTACAAAAATCTTCTTCTCTATCGTTCCCGCTCCGCACTTCACAAAATGTTACTTTCATCGGATGTGGATACGGGGACAACTAGCCTCGGTATTTTCGAAGGCCGTGTGGTTTACGTCATTGGTGCCGACTATCCGGACGAAAGTGTATCTCAGGTATGGGTGGACAAGGAAAGTCTCCTGCCATTGAGGTGGATCAGCGTCTCAAAGGACGAACCCAATGAACGCATAGAATTTTTATACCGCGATTGGCAGAAGAAAGATAATCTCTGGTACCCCGTCCGTATCGAGGCGCAACATCAGGGGCGACCGATTCGACGCATCGAAGCCATAAAGTTGGCGGTGGATGCCGATTTGCAAAGCGACCTTTTTGATATTGCCCAATTGGCGCGGAATTTCCCCCCCGAGGAATCAGTTGCCACCCCTGCCGCACCGGAGAGCGATGTGGATGAAGTGCAGCGGGCCATCGAACAGTTTCAACAAAAGTTCGAAAATTAGGACTTTTTCCGACCGCAAAACCGAAAGTCAACCCCTCCGATGTCTTCGAGATCAATCCGTACTGTCAAATCCTGCTTTCACATCCGGGGTGTTTATGTTAAAAAAACAAGAAACCCGGACGACAGGATCCACAAGGAGGGCAAGGCATAGCACATGAGTGATAAGGGTGCCAAATTCATATTCGTGACAGGTGGTGTTCTCTCTTCTCTTGGCAAGGGATTGGCGTCGGCCGCGATCGGGGCTCTTTTAGAAAGTCGGGGGCTGACCGTCACCTTGCAAAAGCTCGATCCGTACATCAACGTCGATCCGGGCACCATGAATCCCTTCCAACATGGGGAGGTCTTCGTCACCGATGACGGGGCGGAGACGGATCTTGATCTCGGTCACTATGAGCGCTTCACCCATGCTCGCCTGGGCCACAACAATAATTTTACCACCGGAAAAATATATGATCGGGTGATCAACAAAGAGCGTCGGGGAGAATATCTGGGAGGCACCGTACAGGTCATTCCGCATATTACCGATGAGATTAAAAGCAGTATCCGCCTGGTATCAAAAGGTGTAGATATCGTGATCGTCGAGATCGGTGGTACCATCGGTGATATCGAAAGCCTGCCGTTTCTCGAGGCGATTCGGCAATTTCGGGCGGACGAGGGCAAGGAAAACGTGCTCTATATTCATTTGACCCTGGTTCCATTCATCGCCACCGCCGGCGAGGTTAAAACCAAGCCCACGCAACACAGTGTCAAAGAATTGCGAAGCATCGGTATACAACCCGATATCCTGCTGTGCCGTGCGGATCGTTATCTCTCGAACGATATCAAATCGAAAATCGCCCTCTTTTGCAATGTCAGCACTGACGCCGTTATTACTGCCAAGGATGTCAGTTGTATCTACGAGGTGCCGCTGGTCTATCACAAGGAGGGTCTGGACAATAAAATCGTCGAACTGCTGAACATATGGACGCGCACGCCACGCCTGGAGAATTGGGAACAGCTGTGTTATCGGCTGACCCATCCCGAACACAAGGTGACCATCGCCATTGTCGGAAAGTATGTGGATCTTACCGAGTCCTATAAAAGTCTCAACGAAGCGCTGGTTCACGGTGGATTACCGCATAAATGCCAGGTGAATCTACTCTTTGTGGATTCCGAAACCATCACACCCGAAAATTGCGCCCAGAAATTGTCCAGCGCAGACGGGATTCTTGTTCCGGGTGGATTCGGGGCGCGCGGCATAGAAGGCAAGATCTGCGCCTCACAGTTTGCGCGCGAACATAAGGTGCCCTATTTTGGCATCTGCCTGGGTATGCAGATCGCGGTGGTTGAATTTGCCCGCCATGTCGCCGGAATGCAAAACGCACACAGCTCGGAAATCGATCCGGACACACCCTGTCCTGTGATCTATCTGATGACAGAGTGGTTTGACGAACAGACGCAGACCTTGCAGAAGCGGGATATGAATTCCGACAAAGGGGGGACCATGCGTTTGGGAGCCTACCCATGCAAATTGGCAGTCGACACCCTGGCCCATGCGGCATATGGTCAGGATGAGATTTCCGAGCGTCATCGGCACCGATATGAATTCAACAATGCCTATAAATCCAGGTTGCAGGAAAGCGGGTTGGTGATCAGTGGGACCTCGCCGCACGGGGATCTGGTCGAGATAGTTGAATTGGAAGCACATCCCTGGTACCTGGGATGTCAGTTTCACCCAGAATTCAAATCGCGTCCCATGGATCCGCACCCCCTTTTCAGGGAATTTATTAAAGCCGCTTTGACAGCCTCGGGTAAAGATAAAATTTAGCTCTACCCATCCTACCGTAAGTGCCCATCCGATCGCGCTCCCTCATTTCGGTGCATACGAAGTGGCCGTGACCACTTCGGCGTCGAATTTGCCGTCCTGCCAACTTTTTGTCATGGACCGGGACGATATTTTTTTGACTATTATTAAAGTTATTGAAATAATGAAAAAATATAAATTTAAAGGCTATGGCAGGAAAATTGCTTTTGAACGATCGTAAGGTGTGTTCAGTCACAATCCTCAGAAGAACATTCCCTCTGGTGAATAAACGTTATAGGAGATCAATGCAATGAAAGAGAAGGGCAATACTTGTCATTTTTTGCAGATTGAAAGGGATGGTTTGGATGAGCTGATTGACCGGACTTCCACGGACGAGATGGGGCTTTTGGACGTGATTTTCATACAAGAGATTTTAAACCAAAGAAAACATGGCCATCATTCTGGTAGATAGGGTCAACAGTTAGAAGTGGAGGGGGCGGGCCTGGATTGCCCGCCCAAGCAACCTTCAACGGTATGGTATTTTACTCGATGATTTCAAGCACGGTGCGTTTTTTGACTTTGGATGAAACGGCACTTAGTATGGTTCGCATCGCTTGAGCGGTTCTCCCTTGCTTCCCAATAACCTTGCCGAGATCTTCTTTGGCCACCTTCAATTCCAATACGGTCGTTTGATTTCCTTCTACCTCGCTAACGCTAACTGCATCAGGATGATCCACCAGTGACTGCGCAATAAAACTAATCAGCTCCTTCATATCACCTCTCCTTTTTACGACGGTTTGAATCGAACCCTGACGAAAACGATCGCGGATTCAACTGCAATTGCGCCTCTATGGATGGGGTGGTGGGTGTATGGAAACGTATTATATCAATAAATTACCAAAAGGCAATACTAAATAAATGACTATAAAATACGGTATCCAAATAAGTATTCTCGTTAAAAAACTAATTAAATTAAGATACATATAAAATAAGTGGTTTTAGGTGGCAAGCCAACAAAAAAGCAGCCTTTCGGTAGAAAGGCTGCTCTTTTGAAGATTTTTAGGAATATCGCTGATGCCGGTCTACAATTTTTCTCGAACCGGTGAGTTTGCCTTAAGCAAGCCAGCGAGTCCGGCCACCTACTTTTTATAGGCAGCTGTGACCCAGGGTGGAATTACATAGGGTTTTAACCCCTTAAGGCTATATTTATTCGGTTGGTCCGGCGGCTCGACGCTATACTGCCAATAGGGGCTAGTCCACTTGTAGTGAGGCCAAACCGCTTGCATCTGGCCATCGACCCATTGCACGGCCAGGAACGTTGCCCATCCCGGACCGGCCTTCAATTCGTGGAGATGACGCCCCTCTGAATCTTTTTCAAATGCCACCATGCCGGCAGGCGTTTTGTTGACGCTGTCTTCGATGATGGATACCAGTTTGTCCGAATTCAGAGACCCTGCCTTTTCGATGGCGGCGGGCAGAATGTGTTTGATGAAGCCATAAGTCGCCGAAGTATATGAGGGCGTGGAGCCGTAACGCTTGTAATAAGTTTCCACAAATGGAGCGGTCAACTCGTTATATTCAACGCCTCTACAGTAGCTTTCAGTTGTCATGCTGTAGTTGCACATACCTTGGGTCGTGTCCCAGAAGTCTTCTTTAGCGGCTGTTGTGTTAATGCCCATCACAACCGCTGGAATTTTTAGTTCGCCGGCCTGCTTGGGCAGTGGAATGCCCACCGGACCGGTATTCATCGTAAGGATCATATGGGCACCGGTCCGCTGAATGGCCGTAAGCTCCGCGGTAACATCCGTGGCCGTCGACAATGGCCGCCAGTTTCCAACCACCTCCATGCCCATCATGGGCAGATACCTTTCGGCGGCTTTTACCATTCCATCGGCCCACATGGCTTTATCGGCGACAATGGCCACTTTGAGGCGGTCAATATTGAGATTCTTTTTCATGTAGGTCGCCACGCTGAGGACTTGATGGAACATATTTTTAACGAGATATGAGGAGTTTATGGGGGCTATGCGGAACCAATATTTATAGCGATTGTAGTCCTTGGCCACCCTCAGGCAGAGTTCGGGGTGGGCGGCACCGGCGCCGGCGAAGATGATTTTATTGTCCATGGCCATGTCTTGCATGGCCAAGACGGCTTCAGTTCTGAATCCGCCTGTCACGAAATCCACCTTATCCTTTAGAATCAATCTTTCCATGGCATTGACCGCGTCCGGTATGCTGAAGAATTCGTTGGAGTCGGCTTTAATGATCTCCACTTTCATTCTTCGGTTCCCCACTCTCATGCCACCTTCCGCGTTGATCTGTTCGGCAGCAAGTTCCGCAGCATTCCATTGTGCCTGGCCTACCTCAAATTTCATGGGCCCGATGATGCCGATTTTAATCGTATCCGCCCCCCAACACGGCGAGCTTGCCACCAGCATGATGATGCAAAAAATTGCTATGTGGCTTAATTTATCTAACATTCTCATGAAACTACCCCCTTTTCTGATGCAGTTTGGGCTGTGCTTGAACAGCGGGAACATGCCTTGGGCGTTTTAAAAAAAAACCGAGTCCTGATCCAATTCTATTATCGACCCGTACGACGGAAAATTTAGCATGAAATTAAAAATCGGCCGTTTATTGCGACCGCTGGGTCTGTAAACGCTTGGTGATAATTTTTATCTCGAAAGATACCGGATGGTTAAGTATTTTATCAACCGTTGCTGGTTTTGGGGTGAGAAACGGGCAACACCAGTTTGAACAAGGCGCCGAAACCCAGTTCGCTTTCGATGGTGATGTCGCCGCCCATGGATCTGGCCATAATCCGGGAAACCGCCAATCCCAATCCATGACTGCTTCGGGCGACCCCCGCCGGCGCGAGAATTTGTTTGTAGCGCATAAATATGTCCTCGTGATGTTCGGGGTCGATACCCGGGCCATCGTCACGGATGGCGATGGACAGACGTTCGTGTTGAAAAGAGAGGTGAATGAGCAGTTGCCGACGCCGATAGTAGAGCCCGTTTTTTAGCAGATTGCCAACCATTTGACCGAATTTCAGTTCATCCTGCGCCATGGTCACACCTCTCGCCGATGGTGCGATGTCGAGGCGGATGCCCCTTTTACCCAGAATCGCCATACAACCTTGCTGATCCGGCTCCTGTCGAATTTCTTCGTAAAGTTCAGGATCGTTCTTTTCGACTACCTCCAGCAGTTTTTCGTGCAGGAGGCGGATGGGATCAAACGCATGGCAATTGAAGCAGGCGCTTTCGGCTCGGCCGACCTCCAGTAATTCGTTGAGCATATCCCGGGTTTTGTGGACATTGCGCAATATGCGGATCAGGGTACGTTCCTGGGATGGACTCAAGGGGTTCGTGGCCGTCTTTTTATCCAAAAGCATGCGGACGCCCGTCTCAATGATGCTGACCGGGTCTTTCAACTCGTGGAACAAAAACTCAATGTTGACCTGACGGAAAAAGGACTCTTGGCCCGTTTCCGCTTCCTGGCACGCGGTGGAGCCGGCGTCATCCCTCTCATTTTTTGATGAATCGACATCTGGTTCCTGTGAATGCAGAATCCGGTCGTTCCTGGGGAGGGTGTCGGTCATATCGGCGCTTTCCTTTTGACCCGAGGGCATCGTTATTCAAGATCGGCGTTCGTTCGGCCGACTTTTGGGTCTGAAACCGTTTCTATGGTTGGTGTGCTGTCCTGCCGTTGTCCCAGGATGTCTTCCATTTCGTACTCGATGGAGAGCAGCCTTGCCAAGTTCCGCTGGGCGCGATCATAAACAGGAAGCCAGGCCTCGCCAGTGGATCGGTCCAAATGCCTGCGCAATAGTTTCAAAGACGCTATCAGTACGGCCAATGGAGTTTTAAGGGCATGGGAGAACTGGTGGATCACGCGGTCCCTGGCAGAGTTGAAATTTTCTAGTTGGCTGCGATATCCCAGCAGGGATCCACGGGCTTGAATATTCTCCATGGCCAATGCAGCCAGGCCGCAGACCGTGGCCAGCAGAGCCATATCCGCTTCGTTGTAATTGCCATCCATTTTGTTCAGCATAATCAGGACGCCTGCCGTTCGGTTAAAAACGTTTAACGGCACCACGATGCAGTTCGCTATCCGGTTGACGTCTGAACCCTCAGGTGCCGGATGGCCGGTTCGGCTGCCATCGTAATCATTTTCTAAAATCGGAATGCCGGTTTCACACACGCCACCGGCCAGGCGCTTCCCGATCATTTTACCATCTGACCTGAAAACGGTTTCCAATTCACCATGATCGAAACTCATTGCCGCTGGGACGAAGCCCTTTTCGACGCGATCACAGAGCAAGATGATGCTGCCTTCGGACGGGACCATGCTTCGAACCCGAGTTGCGACCATGTCCAGCAATTGATCGAGATGATTTGACTTGCAGATGTGGTTGCAAATATCAATCAGCGCCGTGAATGTGTCCCCATCCTTATTCGGGAGCAGTAGGCGTTCTCCGCTCCGTGACGACCCTTGGGTAGGTTGATCCGAAGCAGTATCAGTTGGTTTTGAGGGGGGTTTTTTCGTCATCGCCCGATGAAATCTTTAGATTTAGCAAACATTACAAACATTTTTACTGTGGGTAAATTTCGAATAGGTGTCAAGGGAAATTGCATTTGAGTCCCATGCCGTCATCCTGGTGGTCCTTGGCTCACTCGACGGTTAACTCGGCCGGCTCCAGGGGCAGTTCCATGGGCGAGTTGTCACGAACGGCCCGATCGGCATCCGGCATGGCGCCATATAGATAGCGAATGGTCATCGGGCCGTTGAAGGCCTCGGACATCGAGATCCGAATCGTGTCGGCTTCTCGGCGCGCAATCTGAGCCGTCGTCAAAGTCGATCCTCCACCGACCAGCTCCCAGCCGCTGATGGCGAACCGAGGGTTGAAATCGAAGCCTCCCCTGTGTGCGATTCGAATGTCGATGGTTTGATTATCCACCCTTGTCGCCCCAACCACCGACGGTCCTCGATAGTAACTCTCTTCTCCGATCAGATACAAAATCGTTTGTGCCACCCGCAGTCCCAGCGTTGAATAGGCGGAAGGGGTCAGATGCTGCCGCCCCATGTTTTTTAAATCCATGGAGATTGCCGACAAGTAGCAGTCCTCAGTCTCTTCGGCCACGGCGTGCAGCGCGGCCCGGATGGCTTGATGAGGGCCATCCTTGCCTATCGGGCGTTTGGGCATGCCAACGATCAGAAAGGGAAGATGTTGAAGGTGTGACCCATTGACGATGTCCTGGCGAAGATTTTGTTCGAGGAAGGTCTTGAGTGCATTCCGGTATTGGCTCTCACTGATCGTGGCCCGCGCCGCATCGGCTTCACCTTGCATCCAGATGACATACTCGAGCATACCGCCTGTTTCTGCGACGCCTTGAATAAAGTGGCTGTAGATGGAGGCATTCGACCGGTCCAGCCAATAGCCGGCGCCCCAGTCTGCTTCCTTCCGAAGACCGGAGCCATTGACCGCGTAATCCAGCAGGCCGACCGGAATGCCGAGTCTGCCGATCAACCGATTTCCCAATGCAATGGCGCCATTACCAGATTCTCCCATGGTCATCCATTGGCCGTCGCGATGGACGGCAAGCAAAGAATGGGGCGGCAGATCGCTGCCGCTATGAAACCATTCTTTCATATTGGATTGTCCAATGCAGGCCGCCAGCAGGCCGACACCCCATCTGGATTTTCCTTCATCCATGATGTCCTGGTCATTGGAGAAGCGCACGGCAAGACGATACCACCCTCCTTGGGGGACTTCAGGCAAAATACCCATGAAGACCCCGTCGGTGGGGTCGCTGTCGATGACGGTCCAGGGCGTGGACCAATCCTGGTTCGAATGGTTTGAAACCCGCGCTTCTATGGCGTCGGGTCGTCCCTGGTAAACGCCGGAAACGACAATGTCGGCGCTTTTCCCTGAACGCTGGAAAATTCGCCTCTCGTCAAAATCATGGAGGTGAATCGCAGGCGTCTCGACACCAGCGGATGTGGGTAGGGACTCCCGGGAACCCAACGTTTTCGCCATCCGGCTTTCGTCATTGGCGAAGGTTGTGCCGGGCCATCTCGTTTGATCCTCGTTCGGCAGGCTTGCCAGCGAGAATCCATTGGGGTATTCGAGCACGGCGGCTTTGTTGAGGTAAAACAGGCCGGTATGCCTTCCGGGATGGATACGGAGGCGTACCGAAAGTTGCACCGGTAGCGGGAAATAAAGGCGGTTGTCTCCTTTGAAGATCTGTTTTTCGCCACCATTGGACAACGTCCCGCCGATGTGCCATCGAAGCGTATCGGCATTGGGCGCCGTAAGTTCCATGACAAGCACTCTCAATACGGCGGGCTCGGAACCGGGCAGGGAGGGAAGGAGAAAAGCGGACTGTGCCCCGAGGGATTTGATTTCCAGCCTGTTTCCTTCAGTCTTCAAAGACAGTTGCGATTCGTTCGAAACAGTGATTAAAGGGATTGAATCGGCTTGTTGGGCCAATGATTCGACGTCGAGCACGTCACAGATACGGTCCAGGTCGAGCGCGAATTTATCGATCTGGGTCCCATCGAGCACCACCATGGCCGCGTCATAGCGCGACAAATTCTCTCCGTGGTTCGGCGATGGGATGGTATCGGTAGCAATGGCATCGGTGCGGCTGAAATACGGCGATACGTTCGGGATCAATTCATTCATCGCCATTCCCCCATACAACACCAGCGAAGATAACTGCCGGTCTTGGGAAGCAGATGGCCTCTGAGACTCGATGGGCGCCCCCATGACCTGGGCTGCCAGATCATAATAGTTGGGTTGAATCGATGCTTCGTCTTCAAAGACGGATTTGAGCAACGCTTCGGCGGCCAAACCGGCACCGCGTTGATTCCAGACGGCGCTGCGCTTGTCGTATAGCCAATGTTCATCCGACTTGGCCGCCATGAAGAGATCGTCCAGCGGTATGAACCACTGGCTATCGGCCAACTTGCACTCATCGAGAAATATGTCGTAATCGGTCTGGCGAAGCTCCGTGTGTTTGGGAAGAAGACCTAAATATTCCGGGTAGATCTTAGCTTTGTCGGGTGCGATGGTAAACACCAGGCGGCGTCCTGATGTCTCGACCAGGTGGGCGACAGCCGTCAATTGAAATATCATCTGCCGGAAACGGCGCCTTTGATCGATTTCGGCAGTCGGGTCCGGCTCGATCGAATCCTTCGGGAACAGCCACCCCTGGCGACCCACATGGATGCTTTTGACATCAGTCATTGAAAACAGCCGGTAATCCACCCATCGCTTCATTCGTGTCAATACTCCGCCCAGCGACAGCCGCTCATCCAGATAGCTTCCCCAGGCCTGGTAGTATTCCGGCATCATCAAGGCCCTGAAGTCCAAAACCGGTGCTTGGGCCTGGGGCGTTTGGTTAAGCGCCGGCAAAGCAACACCCAGCACGCACAAGGTAATGGGCAAAACGAGTAACAACATGAAGAGGAAGGAAAAAACATGCGGTCCCCCCCATTTTCGATGCCGATCAGCAGGTTTGTTACATTTCATATGCCTGCGCCGTATTGCATTGGGTCGGTTGATTAAAAGCGGAAGTAGATAAACGGATGACTACCTCCCGCCATCATCGTGCCCGCACAGTAGGGAAGCATGATTAAAAGCAGGGTCATGCTTACGATCGCTCTCAGAGGCCCCTGGCAGCGCATGATGCTTTCGATCGTCGGCAACCGTGACGCCCCGAGGGTGCCTGCTGCTGCAATCGCCATAAACAAGATGTTGCGATGATGCAACACCTCGTACACGTCGAATGCCAGCGGAAGGTCCGATGGGATCGCCATCGTTTGCAAAAAGGCAATGGCCGATGCGAGGTTTTCCGAGCGGAAAAGAACCCAGCCGAACATCACCAAAAGAAAAGTGACGACGCGTCGTGGCACAATCCATTGGTGCTGCGTCAGATTGCGAAGGCCGGTGAGCCTTTCGATGCCGAGAAAAAAGCCATGATACAACCCCCAGGCAACGAATGTCCAATTGGCGCCGTGCCAGAGGCCGCATAGAGTGAACACCAGGAGCAGGTTGAACGCGGTGCGGGCCGTTCCTTTTTGATTTCCACCCAGTGGGATGTAGAGATAGTCTCTGAACCAGCTGCTGAGAGAAATGTGCCATCTGCGCCAAAAATCAGTCATGCTCACCGCGGCATAGGGGCGGTTGAAATTTTCGCGCAATTCGAAACCGAAGAGCCTGGCAAGACCGATGGCCATATCCGAGTAGGCCGAAAAATCAAAGTAGATTTGCAGGGTATAGGCAGCGGCTCCCAACCAGGCGCTTTTGGTGTCCAACGCTCCCATATTCAATTCGAAGACCGCGTCGGCAATCTGACCGCAGGCGTCGGCAATAAACACCTTTTTCGAAAGCCCCCAGCAAAAGCGCATAGCGCCCAGATAGAAACGTTCCCACGTTTCCGCTCGAAGCTCGAGCTGGACTGCAATATCTTTGAATCGAACGATGGGGCCGGCGATCAATTGGGGAAACATGGCGACATAGAGGGCATAGTCTGCAAATCGAGTGAGCGGCTCGGCTTGCCCTCTGTAAATATCGATGATGTAGCTCATTTTTTGAAAGGTAAAAAACGAGATGCCGATCGGCAGCGCCACCGCAACCCAATCCTGGGGTGCATCGACGCCCATGGCCGCTAGCAAGCCGGTCATCTCGGTAACTAAAAAATTGGCATACTTGAAATAGGCGATGAGGCCCAAATTCAGTACGGTGGAGATGCCAACCCACCATTTCCTATGGTGTTTGGATTTGCGTAAAGCGAGCCCGATCAGGTAATCCGACACCGTGGAGATGAACAGGATGGCGACGAATTCGGCAGCCCCGTAGGCATAGAACAAATAACTGAAAAGCAGCAGGACGATGTTGCGGAACCGGTTGCCAAAAAATGATTTCTGGATGTAGTAGCTGCCGATTGCTGCCGGAAGGAAAAATAGGAGAAAAATCGTAGTGGCGAAAAGCATTAACGCACGAATGCCCACATGGTCTATTTATTTTCTGGATGGTGATTCGCCTGCCAAGCTGTGATCGCAGGGCGGCCTGCTTTTTGCACATTAAAATGCATATAGGATTGAACGGTAGCAGGCCGAATTGGTATAGGGCCCTGGGGCTGCATTGTCAAGCCCGCTACCGATGGCAGGGACGGCAAAACGATGCCGCACGGCGGCTGGATGTTATACAAAAAAGCACGGTTTTTTCATTGAATTGAACACACCACCTGTCTTTTACAACTGTGCCCATCCACTATCCCTTTCACGCGATCGGTGAGGAAATCGCGCAATGCCCAAAGCTTTTTATATTGCCTATAAATTCACATTGCCGAACGGGGATCTGGAAATCTTCGACCTCGCTTTCGATGCACGAAAAACCGAACTGATCACGGAGCCTCCGAAAAAAGCACTCTTTTGGACGCGTCTTGAATACGAACAATGCGTTCATTGCCCCCTGCAACCCAATAAAGAACCTCATTGCCCGGTCGCCTTGAATTTGGTCCCGGCCATCACCAAATTCGATCATTTGATGTCTTTCGACAAAATATCGGTCAGTGTGGTGAGCTCGGAACGTCGGGTGGAACTGCAAACCACGGCTCAAGAGGGGTTGAGCTCTCTCATGGGACTGCTGATTGCGGGAAGCCGCTGCCCGTATACCCATTTTTTCAAACCCATGGCACGCTTTCACCTGCCCTTTGCCAGCAAGGATGAAACTCTCTGGCGGGCGGCGGCAACCTATCTCATGGGGCGCTATTTCACCACAAATGGAATGGGTCAGGCAGATGTGAGCCTCGATGGCCTGGTGAAAATATATAACGACATCGCACGACTCAACGATGCCATGGTCCAACGATTGCGAGCAGCCTCCTCCAAGGATTCAGCCGTGAATGCGCTGGTTCATCTCGATGTGTTCGCAAAATTTCTCATGCCACCCCTGGAGGACTCCTTGGCGCATATTAAATCGATTTTTGCACCTTTTTTGAATAGCCTTGAATCAGTGCCCATCCAAAAAATAGGCAAATTGGGTCGAGATCAGTAACTCTGACTGCATGTGAATTACCTTGAAGGATATGTTTTCCAGGAGTTTTTTGATAAAAAATTGGCATTGCAATTGAGATGGCAGGCGTGGGTGGGGCAGGTGGCCAGGGCCACGTGAGCCATGCGGTTTAGCGCCGGTTTAATGCAAACGGCGGATATGCGGCCCAGACTGTTTGACCCCGGCGCAGGCCGGGGGAGTTTCTGGGCCGACCGCCGTGCATTTTAGCGACACTTGACCGCTTGGCGTGTGACATCGGCCACCTGCCCCACCCACGACGGGTTTAATGAATAGCATCCAGTTAGCATCGCTGGGTCGAGATCAAGGCGTGCGAAAAAATTTTAGATAAACTCGACCGCAAAGCCGATTTCATTCCGCCATCCGACTCGAGCCCTGCGTTTCACGCTTTTGGCCCCATCCGTAAAAGGGATGCTGATGGTGATGATGTCTCCTGAAGAAAATTGATTCACACTTGCCGTCGTAATGAAGGCTCCTCCAAGGCTGATGTTTTTAATCGTTCCACCGTATGCACGTCCTTTATATGCAAAAACGACATCAGCGAGGTAGTTTTTCCTCTCATGCTTCCGCCGGAAATCATATCCATGGTCATCCACGCTGATTTGCTCCTTAGTAGCTAAGTAGTCGCAAGCATAAATACAGCGGCATTCGATGGCCGATGCATCCCGTGCCGACTGTGTTGCTCGGCGCTCAAATAGGACCGCTATTCTCGCTTCTTGCGCCTTGCGGGACGGGCGCCTCGACCATCTCGTTGCGTCACTGTATTTTTGCCCGCGACCACTTGGGTGAAAGATACTTGACTTGAAAAATATTTAAATATAAAGCCCTAAAACTGTCAACAATCTCTATACATTCGTGGCTTTTCCATCCTGCGGCGCCACCGTGCCGCCGAATTGTGTATCCAGTGCCCTGCCGGAAACTGGCAAATTAGCCATTTGCGGATGCACACTATCTATCCTGGTATTCGTATTGCTCCTCGGCGAAGGTCGAACCCATGATGATCGGTGATCTTCTTTCAAAAACCGATTCCGGTGACAAAGGACGCAACCATGAAGTCCATCCAACATATACCCATCCATGAGCGCCCCAGGGAAAAATTGGCTCAGAAAGGGGCCCACGCACTTTCCGATGTGGAGCTCCTGGCGATTCTGCTCGGCAGTGGGAATCGAAAAATGGGCGTAATGAACTTAGCCTCCAAATTATTGAACGAGTTGGACCGCCTCGGGCATTCAGCCACCGTGGAGCAACTCATGGGTATCGACGGCGTCGGCAAAGCCAAGGCTTCGCTGCTGGTGGCCGGACTGGAGTTTGCGCGGCGGCGAATCCGCCCCCGTGGATTCAAAATCGCCTTCCCCCCTGATGCCTATCCTCTTATTCGGCACATTGCCGATCGTACCCAAGAACATTTTTTATGCATCTCCCTGAACGGCGCCAACGAGGTGATCGCCATACGCACGGTTTCCGTCGGATTGGTCAACCGCGCCTTGGTCCATCCCCGTGAGGTGTTCGCGGACCCCATCACCGATAGGGCTTCGGCTGTGATCGTGGCCCATAACCATCCATCCGGAAACCTCAATCCCAGCCAGGACGATCTGAATGTGACCGCACAACTCAAGGCCGCCGGCAGCACGCTGGGAATTAAACTGCTCGACCACATCATCTTCAATCTCGAGTCGTACTACAGCCTGATTGAGCATGGGCAACTTTGACGGCAACGTAAAAAGCCCAATATCTGCGTTGCGCTCATGCCGTGGTCCATACGGCGTACGACAATTACGCCTCAGGACACGGAATGTCGCGCGCCTTGATCTTGAATTTTTTACGGCGCCGTCCAGAAACGGTTTTTTACAAGACTGACAACTTTAGGCGTGTTTGGTGTTGGTTGGGGGCGATTCCGCAACCCTTCGAATCTCCACCTTGCCCGTTAAGAACTGCTTGACGGCCTGAATCGGCACTTCACGGCGATGAAAGATGCCTGCCGCAAGGGCGGCATCGGCATCGGTGAGGGCGAACACATCGTAAAAATGCGACAACGCACCGGCCCCGCTGGAGGCGATGACCGGTATGGAAACGGCATGTTTTACGGCTCGAACGAGTTCGAGGTCGTACCCTGAATTGGTGCCGTCACGATCGATGCAATTCAACAGGATTTCACCGGCCCCCAGCGTCTGACAAGTCTGCGCCAGGGTGATGGCATCGACCGGCCGGCCCTCGCGTCCCCCCTTGATCGTACATTGGTACCAGCAATAAGATTCACCATCGGGGCCGGGCACGTCGGTGTGAATGACCTGGTAGGGAACATCGGCGGGTGAGGGGACGTAGACGCGCCGGGGATCGATGGAAATCACAACGGCCTGGCTGCCGTAAACCCGGGAAATTTGTTCTATGGCGCTCTGGCCGGTGGCTTTGCCGTTCTCAAGATAGGCCTCGACGACAGGCACCGCATCGCTGCCGATGGAAATCTTGTCCGCACCGGAGCGAAAATAGGCCGCGGCCACCTGCAGCGCGGAATATGCACGGCCATTGGTACCGGTGAAATCCCGAATGCCGCCGCCGATGGTCAGTGGGACGAAAACCCGCCGAGAGGTCTGTTCGAGCACCTCCAGCATGGGCATGTCGGCCAGTGGGAAGTCGCGAAAACCCGTAATGTTGAGAAAAGTGATTTCATCGGCCCCCTCTTCATAATAGCGCTGGGCCAGCTCCACCGGGTTTCCCAGATCACGCACTTCACCCTGTACCCGCACGTCGTATTGATCGCCCTTGGTCACCACCAGATCATTTCTGTCGTTGGCACGCACATCCAGGCAGGCAATGATGCGTTTGGCCAACCGGGTTCGATCATGGCTGGGGGTCAAGGCAGCCGGCTCGAGCGATGAATTTAAAAAATTCCGCAGAAGGCGCAAACCCGCCGGACCGCTTTTTTCGGGGTGATACTGAGTGGCGATGATATGGCCCTGCTGAATGGCGCTGACAAATTCATAGCCGTAATCCGTGGTGGTGAGAACGATACCCTGGTCATCGGGAACCACATGATATGAATGGACGAAATAAAACTTTTCATCTACGGACACATCCTTGAAGAGGCGTGACGGCTGACGCGCCCTGATGCCGTTCCAGCCGATATGGGGCACGGCCAGTGTGGTGTCGAAGCGCTTCACCTGACCTTTGAAAAATCCGAGCCCAGGGATCCCCGGCGACTCCTCGCTCGCTTCGAACAAGGCATGCATGCCCAGACAGATCCCCAGAAATGGACGTCCGGAGGCGAGGTATCTCTTCAGCGGTTCAACCAGTTGCTTGTCGTGTAAGATCTGCATCATGTTGCCAAAGGCGCCGACGCCAGGAAAAACCAACTTCCGGGCGATATGGATATGGTCGGGATGGGAAGCCACCTGCACCTTCTCCCCCAGACATTCGATGGCATTGATGACGCTGCGCACATTTCCGGCGCCATAGTCCAACAGGGTAATCATAGTAAACTTGATCCTTGAAATCGGGCTTCATGTAAAACCGACGGATTTGCTATTAACCCAGAAGGGGTAATATTACAACTCTCTGGGAGGTCGGCCGACGATTCTATTTGAATGCTATTCATTAAACCCGTCGTGGGTGGGACAGGTGGCCGCCTGCCCCACCCACGCCTGCCATCTGCCTTGCCATGCAAATTTTTGCTAAAAATAATTTGGAGGGCACTCCCTTCAGGGTGAATCACGTTCAGTTAGAATTGCTGGAGGTCGGCCGGCGGTGCTGCCTGAACGCTATTCATTAAACCCGCCCGTGGAGTTGCAGGCCACATGCCGTTGCATCAAGTCTGTAAGATAGGAGAGGCTTTGGTCGAACCTCTCTTCGTCCATATGCATGAAAGCGAGTTTGAAGTAGTTTTTGAAGCGGGGAGAAAAGGAAAACGCATCGCCACTGCACCAGGGGGCATGCGACGAATCCATGGGAAGTTGGGATTCGACCCATAGGCTGTAGCCGTTTTGCTGGTGTGTGATCTTGAGAAACGGGAACGCCCCGATGCAAGTTGACAGCCGCATCCGGCGATTCCGGGCGACGCGATCCACCATTTCGATATGTTCCGCGTAGTGTCCCTGCTTGATAAACTCGCGCAAAAATTTTTGAAGCAGGCCGAACGAATGGATATCGGAGGAGAACTTGGCGTAGACAAACTTTTCGTAAAGATCGGTCGGGACGACCATGAAACCTAAGCGTATTCCGGCGGAGGTGGTTTGTGAAAATGATTTGATATGAATGGTGCGATCCGGTGCCATGTCGATGAAGCGCGGTATGGCCCGCTTCAACTCGCCCAGGTAATCGTCTTCAATGATATAGAACTGGTGTTGCCGGGCGCGTTTGACGACGGCCTCCTTTTTTCCCCGGCTGTACGACATTCCCGTCGGGTTGTGAATGGACGGCATGGCATAAAAGAGTCGAATCTGGCCGTTCAGGCGCAGATCGAATTGTTCGATATCCGGTCCGTCATCTTGCAAAGGGACAAAATGACGCGCACGGAACAGGGAAATTGCGCCCGGATAGGTCGGGTCCTCAAAAAGAATCGATTCCGAGATTTTTGCCGCAAACACTTTTGATACCAGGTCCAGGCCTTGTTGGGCGCCTGATATCATCAGCATGCCTTGGGCCGGTACATGGTAATACTGGCTCAGGACCTGTAAAAGTTCTGGGTCACCCTCGGCCGGGGTAGGGGCCAAAGCCCCATGTTTTTCTCTGGTAAAGATGTCATTGAAGATGATTTGTGCCGTCTCATGGGCAAATAGGTGGGGCGCCAAATAGTCGGTCCGGAAATCGAAGCGGCCGGCAAACGAGTCGATCCTTTCGGGAAAGCGCACGTAGGAACCGCTGCCCACCTTGTTCTCGATCAATCCCTGGATTTTTAGCCGTTCGAAGGCCTTGTGAACAGTGGCCTTGTTGACGCCGAACTCGCCCGTGAACTTGCGTATCGGCGGAATGCGTTCACCCGGTTTGTAGAGGCCGGCGGCGATCCGTTCCTGGATAATTTCGGCGATCTTTTGATATAAGGGTTTTTTTGAATTCATGCTTGACACACATAATACATTTCATTAATTGTACTAATCAACTTAAACGATTGTTCCTTTAATTGCAACAGCAGATAGTTCGGACTGTTTATAAAACCAGCGCGAGACAAACATCGCGCAACTCCAATTCAGGAAGAGGGATACCAACATGGCAAGAGAAAAAATTAACAAAGGCTTTGCTGAAATGTTTAAAAACGGCGTCATCATGGACGTGACGACCCCGGAACAAGCGCGTATCGCCCAAGAGGCAGGGGCTTGCGCGGTAATGGCCCTGGAGAGGGTACCTGCAGACATCCGCAAGGATGGACAGGTGGCGCGCATGAGCGATCCGGCCATGATCCAGGCGATTATGGATGCGGTGAGTGTCCCGGTGATGGCCAAGGTGCGCATCGGCCATTTCATGGAGGCCCGCATCTTGGAAGCCATCGGTGTGGATTTCGTCGATGAAAGCGAGGTGTTGACCCCCGCTGACGAGAGCCGCCATGTCGATAAACATCAATTCAAGGTGCCTTTCGTGTGCGGCGCCCGGAATCTCGGCGAGGCGCTGAGACGGATCAACGAAGGGGCGGCCATGATCCGGACCAAGGGTGAAGCCGGCACCGGAAACATCGTCGAGGCCGTGCGTCACATGCGTGCTATCAACGAGGAGATCGATGCCCTCAAGGGATTGGACGAGCATCAGTTGATTCAATTGGCCGGCCAGATGCGCGTTCCGGTGGCGCTTGTCAAGGAGACACGGGACCTGGGCCGACTGAGTGTGGTGAATTTCGCAGCCGGCGGTGTTGCGACACCGGCCGATGCGGCGTTGATGATGGCGTTGGGCTCGGATGGCGTATTTGTCGGGTCCGGCGTTTTCAAGTCCCAGAATCCGCCTAAAATGGCCCATGCCATCGTACAGGCCGTCATCCATTATCAGGACCCGGCCAGGCTGGTGGAGATATCCAAAAACCTCGGCACAGCCATGATCGGCCTTGAGAAAGAGGCCCTCGACATTAAAATGGCGGAACGCGGGGTTTGATCCGTCCGGCAACACAAACCGGCAAAGCGGGTGATATGCAGGCTACAGCGGTTGGCAGTCCTGAAGGGGGAGTTGTATGACGGTTGTCGGTTTATTGGGGCTACAAGGCGCTTTTCTGGACCATATTCCCCACTTAAAGCGTTGTGCCGTGTCTTATCGGATCGTGCGGGACAACATGGCATTGAACGCCATTGACCGTTTGATCATACCGGGTGGCGAAAGTACGGTGATGGCCAAGTTTCTGGACGAATTCGATATGCTGGCACCGCTTCGCCGAAGAATCCTTGATGGCATGCCGGTATGGGGAGTTTGCGCCGGCTCGATTCTTTTGGCGGAACAGGTCGATGGGAATGCGGGGGTCCTCTCCGCATTGCCCATTTCGGTCACCCGCAATGCCTACGGGCGACAAATTGCGAGCAGCGTTCACTTCATCGACATTCCGGTGATGAAGCAACAGGGTTACCCCGCCGTTTTTATACGGGCACCGCGCATCGATCGCGTCGGTGAAGGTGTGACCGTCCACGCGAACCGTGGCAGCGACCCGGTGTTTATCCAAAAAGAGAAGATCATGGCCACTACTTTTCATCCCGAACTCAATCAGGACGATTGCTTCCACGATTATTTCCTGAAAGTTTAAAGAAGAAAAGCATCGATGCCAGACCGATCAATATCATGGTGCCGCATAGCATCTGGCCCATTGAAAGGGTGAAAAAGACAAATCCCAGATGCGCATCCGGCTCCCTGAAGAACTCTATGACAAAACGGATCAGGCCGTAACCGATCAAGTAGCAGCTGAACATGACTCCCGGTATGCGGATACGATGGCGTAATGACCACAACAAGATAAATAGAAGAATGCCTTCGCCGAAGGCCTCGTAGAGTTGTGAGGGATGGCGCAAGCCCTTGTCTCCCGCATTGGGAAAATGCATGCCGATCGGTGCGCTGGTAATTCGCCCCCACAATTCGCCGTTGAGAAAGTTGCCGATGCGTCCGAATGTATATCCCGCTGCCGCACAGGGTGGAAGAAGATCCAAGGCGGTGAATGCACCCAATCGATATTTGCGTGAATACCACCACATTCCCAAAAAGGTTCCGGCCAACCCCCCATGATAGGACATCCCGGATATGCCGGTAAAGCGGATGCCGTTCTGGAATTCGAAGGGCAGAAAAATTTCCAGAGGATTTACGGCGTAGTAAGAAAAATTATAAAACACGACATATCCCAGTCTTGCCCCCAGGATCAGTCCGATGATCATGGCCGTCATGAGGCCTTGTAAATGTTCGATCGATAAATGCCAACGGGTTTCTTTTTTAAGACGGTATCGGGCGATAAGGTAGGTCGTGCCGAAGGCCAATAAATACATCAAACCATAATACTGGAGGCGGAAGCTGCCGATTTGGAAAATGACCGGGTCTATATGCTCCGGCAGATGTTGCCACCAATCCCAGAAAGCTTGCATGTCGGTTCGCCTCCACAAAATGATTTTAAGTCCTGTTTCAATTCACAGCGTCGAATACAGAAATTGGTGCTAAAAGCCAATGATCAAAATTTGATAGGCAATTTTATCGAAGTGCGCAAAAAGCGTGCATTTCCGCCTATGGATGCAATTTTTTGAGCTGAAAAGGTGTGAGGAGTTGCATTAAATATTATAAATAACAATATGATAGAGTTTTGGTATAGCTATTGCTTAAATGCGATGCCGGATTATTCCTGGCCGTAATGTGTTTTTAGGGGTGAACGCTGTTCAAGCGTTGAATGCCATGGGTGGGGGAAAAAAGAGTGCAAATGGAAAAGATTTCCGAGGACAATCGTCGCAAAGAAAAACGAACCCAGGTGGATGAAAATGTTTACGTGGTCGTTGACACCCAACCCGAGATGATGGGGCAGATGGTGGAGATCAGCTCGACTGGCATGGCATTCACGTTTGTCGATTTGGATGCGGTTTCCGACCGACTCAGCGGTCGCCGCGACCTTCATGTGGACCTGTTTGCAGCAGGCAAAGGCTATTTTATCCGCAACCTGCCCGCCAGGTTGGTTTCGACCATCGATAGTGCGCTGAATGGATCACTCGCTTCTTTAATGATTAAAAGAATTGGTGTGGAATTCGGCTCGCTTTCCTTATCTCAACAAGTGCAGGTCAATTCACTTATTCGTCGCCAAAACGAAATGATGTCATCGGCACTTGGGTCTTGATAGGACTGCCCCTCAACTGATGAGTGCCCATCCACAAATGGCCAATTTGCTCGATATCTGCGTTCCGCTCAAAATTTTATCCTCGGAATATCAACTATATGCCTGCGGTAAAATTTTTCGCACGCCTTGATCTCAACCAAATTTGCCTATTTGTGGGCGGACACTAATCGACAAAAAATTCGTTCAACAACCGCAGCGATCGGCCGGCAAATCCCTGTTTCTCGATTCAACTCTTTTATAGTTCAAGCTCAGGTCCTATTAACGCCAAGCACTCCCCATTTTCCCAGACAAGTTTCAGATATTGTTTAATTTTCAATAAATTCGCCAGCCATCTATTATTTGACAATGTGCCGGTGTTTGACAATGTGCCGGATTTTATTTTATGGATTGATGTTATTATATATAATTTAAATACTTTTATATTCACCGAACGCACGACCGAATCGATTTAATTCTTCCCACCCATATTAAAGATTTTTTTTAATCAACCGATAATCGAAAAAGCATTACCAAATTGTATTTGGGCTCCCCTGGAAACCTGGAAAGGTCGAGTTCACTCAGGGGGGGAATTTTTGCAAATCAATCCCAATGAGGAAGTTTACTCACGGATTGACGGACTATAACGAATTAAGAATCGATGGAAATTGCCCGGGAAAAATTTCGGCAACTACGGACAGGAGGCAAGAAACATGTTGGATAAGATCAGATCACTGGGGTTAAGGCCCAAAATGATGGCTCAGATCCTTTTAGTAGCTATTTTGGCGCTTTCTTTGTCCATTGCCTATATTTGGTGGAAAGCACGCGACAATGCATTGGCGCAGGCAGAAGAGGCGGCCAAGGAGGTTGGTCGCCACTGGGCCACGGTCGTGCAGGCCGACATGCAGGTGGCCATCGACACGGCCCGCACCCTGGCCCAAACCATGCAAGGTATGAAAAACCGGGGTGTGCCGGACCGGGGTACGATCAACAGCATCCTCAAGAATATTCTGGAGGAATACCCCAGCTTCGTGGCGGTTTGGACTTGTTGGGAGCCCAATGCCTTGGACAATAAGGACAAGGAGTTCGCCAATGCTGCCGGCCATGATGAAACGGGCCGCTTCGTGCCTTATTGGAACCGCCTCACGGGTCTGCCTGAGTTGATGCCCTTGCAAGAGTACAATGTCCCGGGCAAGGGCGATTATTACCTGACCCCCCTGAGTACAGGACGTGAGGTTGTTTTTGATCCCACCATTTTTGAGATCAATGGCGAACAACAATACAAGACCGTCATGGCCGTTCCCATTCGGTTCAATGACCAGGTCGTCGGCGTCGTCGGCATCGACATCCCCCTGAAATCATTTGAAGCCATCATCAAACGCGTCAGATTCTACGAGGACGGTTATGGATTCATGATCGCCAACAACGGCATTTTTGCCGCCCATCCCACTCGTTGGAGCAACGTCGGCAAACCGATGGAGTTTTTCGAGTTCCTGCCGGAGAGCATCCAGGCGGTTAAAAACGGTATGGAAGCCACCGAACGAAAACTCTCTAAGACTTCTGGCAAGGTGGCCTTTTACGCTTTCTCACCCATCCAGATCGGTTTTTCGGACAAGCCCTGGAGTTTGGCCACGAATATTCCGGAGAAAACCATTACAGCGCCCGCGCGCCAGATTTCCATCCAGGCGGGCATGATCGGTCTGTTGGCCATTCTGGTCCTGGCCGGTGTCATCTGGTTGCTGGTTGGTAACATCACGCGCCCGATTCTCGGCATGGCCAACACGATTCGCCAGGTGGCCCGGGAACGCGATTTGACCCTCGACGTACCCGTCAGTTCGAGGGATGAGATCGGCATGATGGGTCGTGAGTTCAACAACATGATGAAAGCCATGCGCGATTCATTCGGCATGGTCGAAGATGCCGCCAAAGGCGTGAACAGCCAGTCCGCAGATGTGGCCAAACGCGCAACGGCCAACCGCGACCGTGCCGAGCAGGAAGAGAAACAGATGGTCGCGGTGCTCGAAACCGTGGCGCAGATGGGTGAAACTGCCAGCCAGGTGCAACAGGCTTCCAACAGTCAGGCGGAGGTGGCCAACCAGTCTTTCGAAAGGCTGGCCCAACTGATTCAAGAGATGAAACAGATGGACGAGGCGAGCAGCGAGCAGATCCAGGAAGCAAGCGTGGCGACGGAACGTGTGGCGGCCATGGGTGAGACCGGCGGCAAGGTTACCGCCATCGCACAGCGCCAGAGTGAACAGGTGCTGCAGATGACCGAGTCGATGCGCCAGATCGCAAAATCGGTGGAAGAGATGACTCGGGCCGCCAACCGGGCCACCGAGCAAGGCCGCATGGTTCTTGATGCGGCCGAAGAAGGTAGAAACACGGTGGATGCCACCGTTAAAGGTATGCAGGCCATTAAGAGTTCGTCCGAGCAGATTGCAGACATCATCGGCGTCATCACCGAAATTGCGGAACAAACGAACTTGCTGGCGCTTAACGCCGCCATCGAAGCGGCCAGAGCCGGTGTGCACGGGCGTGGTTTTGCAGTGGTCGCGGACGAAGTCGGTAAGCTGGCCCAACGATCTTCCGAGGCGGCAAAAGAGATCACCCAACTGATTAAGGATTCGACCAATAAGGTTGAAGAGGGGACCCGTCTGACCGACCGTTCCCAAGGTGCTCTGCACAAGATTGCCCAGGGTGGTGAAATCAACATGCGTGCCATCGAAGAGATCGCCCGGGCATCCGACTTGCTGGCCGACAATACATCCGAAGTTAATAAACTGGTCGACGACCTGAGCCGTTTGGCAAAAGATATCGCCGGCATGGCGGGCCAGCAGGGCGCACGGCGTGAAGCGGCCCAAAAGGCACTCTCCGCGCTGGTGGAAAAGGCCAACAACATTTCCCAACAGGTGGCCAAGGCCACGGAGCGATCCAATGCCGTGGGTGAAGAAATGCGCGGCATCGTACAGCGATCGGAACATGTGAAGCAATTGACCGATGCCCAGGCCGGTCGATCCCAGCGTCTGCGAGAGGTGACCACTGAATCTGCGGAACGCGCCAAACAGACGGCGTCCGGTGCAAGCCAGGTTGTGGGTATTACCCTGGAGATGCAGCGCTTGTCTGCCAACTTGACAAGACAGGTGGCCCAGTTCAAGATCCGCAGGGGTGAGGTCGTCGAAGGATTCGATGCCGCGAGCAGCAGCAACCCCGGCGAACGGGAAAACCCGGGCGAGTAGTATTCGCTGAATGAACAAAAGAGCGGCGTGCCTCATGCCCTTTGCGGCACGCCGCCTCTTTTTGGATAAGTTTTTATGGCGCTGAATCTAGACCAGGAAAATATCGTTCAACTCATCGGTTTTCATGTCGGGCCCAAATTGCTGGGTGCTGATATCCTGACCATTCGTGAGATCCTGCGTGAACCGGAAGTGGGGGAAGCAATTGCTGCACCTCGGTTTGTAGAGGGGATCACTCAGCTCAGGGGGCAAGTCATTCCCATCGTCAACCTGGGTCATCTGATGGGCGTACTCCCATCGGCCGTGGGAGATGAAAAATCATGGGTTTTAGTCGCCCAGGCCGGTAGCCGACAGGTGGGATATCGAGTGGATTCGGTGACGCCGATATTGAGGGTTCGTGAAGATACCATTTTACCGGCACCAGACATTATCTTGTCGGGTCTTAGAAGCAAGTATATCCGCGGCGTCACAGAAACACAAAGAGGTCTTCTTGTGGTCGTTGACCTCGAGCGTATGCTCAATGATGAGGAGGTTGCCGCCCTGGATCGGATGTGAATCCCTTCATGATACAAGAGTACGGTGAATTTGACTTCATACAGATATTCAGCCTTTGATTTAGCCGCTCATGAATAATGGATTGTCCTATATTCGCCGATGGATGTGGTCGCTACTACTGATCCTGTTGCTCACCGCTGCCTTGGCCTTTATCCTGGTATACAATGAAATATCCAGCGGCTTGGATAATTACCACCTTACGGCGTCAGACCAGACGACCAGCAACGGCCAGGCGCAAACGCCTTATTCCGGCCTTAAGCTGCGTGTTTTTCTGCTTCTGACGGCCGGGTATTTTTCTGCTCTGAGTTTATCGGTCATATGGCTGCGAACCGCCATGCGTCGAATCAATCATCCCCTCCAAAAAATCCAGCGCGCAGTCTCTAACCTGGCCCAGGGAAAACTCAACGAGACGGTGGATATTTCCGGGACCGATGAGTTCGGACAGATTGGATCGGGCATCAATGAGCTTGCCGCCAATTTGCAGGAGTTGCTGTTGTATATATGGAAGCAGACCGGACAATGCATGCACATCATCGATGAGATCGGTCCCAATGGAGACGGTCGTACAAGCGAAACGGCATCCCAGTGCACGGATGGACACATTCTGCAATTGAAGGAATCCGTGGAGAACTTGCGCGAAATGGCAAAGGCTTACGTCTTTTATGATGTGCGGCTAGAGGGAGACAAGACGTTGGCCATCAACAGCCCTGGCAAAACGGACCTCCCCGGTACCGAAGTTCCGGCCGACGAGTGAACCTCATAACGCCAAATCGTATTGCCCCGGCCCCGAAAGACCCAACGCACCCGACGAACTGAACCTGTCCACTTTTGTATCGCCCGGCGTATTTTACGAGACTGTCAAATTTTGGATGGATTTTGTACAAAAAGTGCTCAAACAGTTTAAAATTCTGAATTCGCATATCAAGAGAGGAAGCATGGGTGCTGGCGCATATATTGCATCAAGAATTGAGTTGGTTATAGAACTGATCCTGTTTTGAATAAGCGTTTTTTGTGGATGGACACCAAATCGTGGAGGTTCTCATGGCGCATATACTATCCATCACACCCATCCCTTTGCTTTCCGGTATTCTTTGGCTGGTGCTTTTGCTGTTGGCCATGTATTTTGCCCGCAAACCGTTTCATCGCTCCATGGCTTCATTCGGTAGAATTATCTATAATGCCATGCGCCTAGCCGCTTCTTCGGTAAAGCTGGCCGAAAAACGGATTCAGATTCGCAACCAGGAGGTACTGATGACCGCTGGTCTGGAACTGGCGGAACGAAAGGTCGAACGCGAATTCGACCGAATCAGCGATGCCGTTCGCAGGGATCTGGAAGGATACCCCAAGGTCCAGCGCATGCTTTCCGAAGACTTGCTCAAACTGGAAGAAGACTACCAAAAGAGTGCGGAAATTCCCCAGACCTTACCCGATTGGGTCAAGGTGATCGACGCCATTGCCAACATCAAACCCACCGGCGATCGAATGGTCGTCAACATGCTGGAGGAGATTCACCAGACACTCAACGAACAGCACAAGGCGGCTGTCGAGAGACACCGCCGCGATGTCGCCGAAAGGCACAGCATTCTCAGTCGCATGTTGCCCTTTTGGCGCAATGTAAAAAAGACTCTCGGCGGGGTGGAAAAATCCATTTCCAATTTGAATCAGCGATCGAAGAAGATCGATCGCTACATGGACAACTATGAAAAGACGTTGAATCAAAGCGAAACAGCCGCTCGACAGCTATCATCATCTTCTCTGACCCAATTTTTCATTTCAGGTGTGGTGCTGGCCGTCGCGGTCGTCGGCGCCATGATCAATTTCAACCTGGTGGCGCTGCCCATGTCGGAAATGGTGGGCGGCAACAGCTATATCGGCAATTTCAAGACTTCCGATGTGGCCGGCATGTTCATCGTGTCCCTGGAGATTGTTCTGGGTTTCTTCGTCATGGATGCGCTGCGCATCACCCGGTTGTTTTCAATCATCGGCAGCATGGAAGATAACAAAAGAAAAACCATCTTCTGGGTTTTGTTCAGTTTTCTGTTTATTCTGGCGTGCGTCGAATCTTCCCTGGCTTTCATGCGCGATCGCATAGCGGCCGATATGGAAGCGCTCCGGCAATCGTTGGCCGGAATTGACACCTCGCAGACCGTGACGAGTAATATCCCCACCTACGGGCAGATGATCATGGGATTTATACTGCCATTCATTCTTACCTTCGTTGCGATTCCTTTTGAATCTTTTGTATCATCTTCCCGAACGGTGCTCGGCCTCCTGGCCGCCTTCGCCCTGCGGATCCTGGCCTTCGTTCTGCGGCTTCTGGGAAATTTGGGTTTTTATATTTCGCGGTTGATCATCAATGCCTATGATCTCGCCATTGTACCTGCACTCTGGCTTGAAGGTGTCATCATACAAAAGAGATCGCAGGCAAAGGATACTGAAGACAGCCGTGATCAGATCGATAGAGAGGCCAGGGAAAGGCGTCGGAGAGCGGAAAAAAACGCCCAGCAGAAGGAGGCGACCGAATGAGACCAACGGGTCTTCTTTTGATACTGATCGGCTTGATGATGATGACGAGCTGTTCTCAAGGTGTCGATCGAAGCCGGGGTGTTTATATGCTGCTCGATACCTCCGGTACCTATACCGCTGAATTGAAAAAAGCTCAGACCATTATCAATTACCTGCTGGGCACCCTTCAACCGGGAGATACCCTGGCGGTCGGACGAATCGATACCGGAAGTTTCAGCGAAAAAGATATCGTCGCCAAGGTTCGGTTCGATCCGAGGCCCTCGGTGGCCAATAACCAGAAACGATCGTTTCAGCAAACCATCGAGCAATTCGTAACGACTGTAAAAGGGAGCAATTATACGGATATTTCGGGTGGTCTGTTGCAAGCCTGCGAATATCTTAATGAGGCCGGCGCGGGGCAGAAGTATATCTTGATTTTTTCCGATCTCCAGGAAGAGTTGGCCAAAGGGTATGTGCGGGACGTGCCGTTTCAACTTTCCGGGTTCAATGTCATTGCCTTGAATGTCACCAAACTGCGCGACGACATCCGGGATCCGAAAAAATATCTGGACCGGGTCGAAAAATGGCGTGGCAAGACCGAACAGGGCGGCGGCAATTGGCGCGTTATCAATGACCTCGAACGGTTGGAGAGTATCTTCGCACACTAAATCCTGCCCATGGCCCTGCCATCGGGTGCGATTGCCGTGATGCGGACCGATATCATCCGGTTTGCTTCGATATCCCCCCCCACAACAGCCACCGGCACATAGTTGTCGCTCAATCCCAGGGCCAGACCTTTTTCCGGATCGGTGCGGGTTTCGGTGAGCACCTGGAGACGTTCACCGATCATGGAATGGTAAAACGCGGTCCGCTTCCTCTCGCCGAGGTCGCGTAACCGACGGCATCGCTCTTTTGCCGTGCTTTCCGGAATTTTATGCGGATAGGTGGCCGCTGGCGTTCCCTTCCGCGGTGAATAGGGAAATACGTGCAGATAGGTGATGGGCAGCGCGTCAAGGAGCTGGTAGGTGTTGTCGAAAGCGGCTTCGCTCTCTCCCGGAAATCCGGCCATGACATCCACACCAATGGCAGCGCCCGGCACGAGAGCATGTATCCGGCTGACAAGGTCAAAAAAGGCCTCGCGGGTATAAGGCCTTCCCATGCGCCGCAAAACACCATTGTCGCCGCTTTGCAAAGGAATATGAAAGTGGCGGCATACCCTGCCAACGGACTGCGCGGGCAACGTCACAATGCGCTCTTCCACTTCGGCCGGTTCTATGGAACTGAGCCGGATACGTTCGATGGCGGTGTTTGCCAAGATCGTCTCGATGATGTTCGCCAGCGAAGTGCTCGGCTCCAGGTCCGCACCATAGACCCCCAGATGGATGCCGGTGAGGACTACTTCCCGAACCGCTTTGCCCGCCAGGGAACGCATATGGTTTAGGACATCCTCGACCGGCATACTGCGGCTTTGCCCGCGCGCATAGGGAACGATGCAGTAGGTGCAACGGGTGTTGCATCCGTCCTGGATTTTTAAAAAGGCGCGGGTCCGATCTTCGAAGGCGACCGACGGCATCGATGAAAAATTGCAGCCGTAAGCGCTCCTGTGGTGTACGAAGGGCAACGCATCGGCGCTATGGTGTTCGCGAACGAGCAGCTCGGCGATGCGCAATTTGTCGTCATGGCCGACGATCATATCGACCCCCGCGATGGTCTTAATCTCGTCGGGGGATGTCTGGGCATAACAACCGGTCACCACGATACGGGCGGAGGGGTACCTGCGCCTGGCCTGCCGAATGGCCTGGCGCGACTGCATTGCCGCCTTGCCGGTGACCGTGCAGGTGTTGACGACGATGACATCCGGCGCGTCCTTTCCGTCGCTGCGGACATACCCCACTGTCTCCATGGAATGCCCCAGTGCCGCAGATTCACACTGATTCACTTTGCATCCCAGCGTGATGATGAGATAGGATGTCATTCGATCCATCCTCCGCCCAGGACTTCATCGCCTTGGTAAAAGACGGCCCCCTGACCGGGTGTCACGGCAGGCTCAGGCGTTTCAAACATGACCCGGGCATCGCTTTCCCCGATGGGTGTTACCATCGCCTTCACGGCCTCGTGGCGATAGCGCACCTTGGTTTCGACCGCGATGGGCCCTGTGGGCGGCCGGCCGATCCAATTGATGTCTCGCACGTGGCATTGACGGCTCAGCAACTGCTCTTTGTGGCCGACGATCAGGCAATTGCGTGCCATGTCGATTCGAACCACATAATAGGGACGCGCCGCTGGGCAGTTGATCCCACGGCGCTGGCCGATGGTGAAACGATGCAACCCCTGGTGGCGGCCGATCGTTTCCCCTTCGCTGTTTTCGATCGGACCCGGCCTGATCGCGAAGCCGGGCTGCTGCATCAAAAAGTCCGCATAGCCCTTGCTCCGGATAAAACAGACATCCTGGCTTTCCTGCCTGCTGGCGGGCACCAGCCCCATCTGCTGGGCGATATGGCGCGTCTGGGCCTTGGTCAGGTGACCCAACGGCAGTGTGGCGGCGGCGAGCTGTTGCTGGGTCAACCGTGAGAGGAAATAGGACTGCTCTTTCTTCGCATCGCTGCCGCGCAAAAGGTGCATACGGCCATCCGTCGAGCGCTCGATTCGAGCGTAGTGGCCGGTCGCAATTCCGGAGGCACCCAGGCGTATCGCCTCGGAGAGGAGCAATCCGTATTTAATTGTGGGATTACAGACAAGACACGGGTTGGGGGTCTGGCCACCGGCATAGGTATCCACAAAATAGCGCACCACCCATTGTTGAAATTGTGATCGTATGTCAATGAGGTAAATAGGAATATCAATTTGTGCGGCCAGAAGATCCATCGATTTGCGGGCAAAAGTGGCGATGGCGTCGGATCCGCCGGGCGCAGACGCGGATCCCGGTACAGAAAAACCCGCTTCGTAACCGGTGAGAAAATGCAGGCCGATCAATCGGTGGCCTTGTTGTTTCAGCAGGGCGGCGGACACCAGAGAGTCAATACCACCGCTCAAGGCAACGGCAAGAAACGGTTGCATCAGGATGAATGCCTGTTTGACTTCTTGGTATCTGTTCTGTACATCTACGCTCTGTGATTCGTGGTGCCGCTTGTCCTTGCTGGGATGGCACAGACTGGATGGGAAGCACCGACGACGTATGAATTCGGTCGCAATCTAAAGGTTAGCCCCAAACCTGTCAATACTTAGATTATGAATCCATTTGCTTATCGAACCACCAGCATGGTGTTCAAAACCCTCGCCAATCTTTCCAAGGCCAAGGTGGCCCTTCACGGCACGGAGAACATCCCCGAAGGCGCAAAGATATTCGTGATCAATCACTTTACGCGCCTGGAAACCTTTTTGATGCCCTACTATCTGCACAAACTGGTGCAAACGCCGATCTGGTCGTTGGCCTCTTCGGAGTTTTTCATCGGTGCCGTCGGCCGCTTCCTGGAATCAGTGGGCGCCGTTTCCACCAAGGATCCTCATCGTGACCGTCTGATCGTCAAGACCTTGCTGACCAACGAGGCCGGCTGGATCATTTTTCCCGAAGGCCGCATGGTGAAAAATAAAAAGATCATCGAGAAGGGCCGCTACATGGTTTCATATGCCGGCGGCAAACACCCCCCCCACACCGGCGCCGCCCACTTGGCCCTGCGAACCGAGTTTTACCGCCAACGCTTCATGTGGCTGGCCGAGCATGCACCTTTGGAGATGCAACGGCTGTTGCCCCTATTCAACCTGGAGGCCATGTCAAATGTAAGTCCCCAGGGCACCTATATCGTTCCGGTAAACATCACCTATTATCCCTTGCGGGCCAGGGAAAACATTCTGAAAAAGATCGCCGAACGTCTGGTGGAGGATCTACCCGAGAAGCTCACCGAAGAGCTCATGACCGAAGGGGCCATGCTGACTTCCGGTGTGGACATCGACATCCGCTTCGGCAAAGCCATTGAAGCGGCGCCTTACCTGCGGACCCGATCGATCCTGGCGGACATGCATAACCCGGCCTCCTTCGAATTCGATGCCCCCCTGCCGAGCGTCGGCGATTTGCGCAAAGCGGCCTTGAAGATCATGCAGCGGTACATGGAGGCCATCTACAGTATGACCACCGTGAATCACGACCATATTTTCGCTTCTGTTCTACAGCACAGTCTTCGTGACAGGATTCGACTCAGCCGCTTCTGCCGGCGCGCCTTCCTGGCCATTGAACGAGGCCCATCTCCGGGTGCGATCCATTTGCATCACAGCATCGAGGAGAACCAGAATCATCTACTCGTCGATGACCGGTACAGCAAGCTGGAGGATTTTTTGACCGTCGCCGAACAGAGCAAGGTGCTGCGCCGGGAATCGTCTTTTATCGTCCGGAATCGACATAAACTGGGATCGCCTTTCGATTTTCATCTGGCCCGTATCGACAATCCGGTGGCCGTCATGGCCAACGAAGTCGAACCGCTGAAGCGACTTCAACGAAAAATATCCCGGTTGTGCTGGACACCCGATGTTATCCTGCGGTCCCGCATCGCCCGCCAGATGCACCAACGCGCCGAGCGAGCGTTCGAGGCGGATTACCAGCGTTTTTTCATTCAAGAAGAAACCAAGCCCAGGCACATCGGGCGTCCGGTTTTGCTGCGCGGCAACCGCCGCCGGCTGGGTATCTTGCTGTGCCACGGATACATGGCCGCACCGGCGGAGGTGAGGACCCTGGCCGACTATTTGTCCAAGAGAGGCTACTGGGTCTATCTGCCACGCCTCAAGGGGCACGGCACCGCGCCGGAGGATTTGGCGCGCTGCAGCTACCAGGATTGGATTCGATCGGTGGAAGAGGGCTATATCCTGATCCGCAACACCTGCCGTCGCACGGTGATCGGCGGGTTTTCCACTGGGGCCGCCCTGGCTCTGGAACTGGCCAGCCGGGTGAGCGACATCGCCGGCGTATTCGCCGTCTCCACGCCGTTGCGTTTGCAATATGCCGCTTCGCGCCTGGCGCCGGTCGTTGACACCTGGAACCGTCTGATGGATCGGATGCGCTGGGAAGAAGCCAAAAAAGAGTTTGTGGAAAATCGCCCGGAAAATCCGCACATCAACTACTCCCGCAATCCCATCGCCGGGGTCGTGGAACTCGAACGCCTGATGGATTACCTGGAACCGCGTCTGGCCAACGTTCAGGTGACGGCCCTGGTGGCTCAATCCCAGCAAGATCCGGTGGTGGATCCCAAGGGTTCCGAACGTATCTTCCAGATGCTCGGATCTAAGGACAAGCAATACATGGCCTTTAATTTCAACCGCCACGGCATCCTGCTAGGCGAAGGATCCGAGCGCGTCCATCGGGTCATCGCGGACTTTGTGGACCAGGTTTTCGCCAAGGCAGCGGTGCCCGCGCGTCCGGCTCCCGCGACGATGCCGGCCGAGGAGTTGTCCCAGTCATGAATGCCCTGGGAATGCTCATCCTGGCGCTGCTGGTGATCTGTGCGCTGATTTCGTTGATAGCGGACTATCTCAACCTCAAGGCATTGCGCAACCAGCTGCCGGACCAGTTTGCGGGCTGGTACGACCCGGCACAATACGCCCGGAGCCAGGCCTATCTGCGCGCCAAAACACATTTCGGATGGGGGGTGGAGATTTTCGACCTGGTCATATTGCTGCTCTTCTGGTTCGGTGGCGGATTCGCCTTGCTGGACGGTTGGGTGAGCGGCTTCGGCCTTTCCCATGTGCCCAGTGGCTTGATTTATATCGGCGTTCTGGTCATTTTAAAGGGTTTGTTGGCCCTGCCGTTCGGGCTCTATGCCACTTTTGGGATCGAGGCCCGATTCGGATTCAACAAGACCACCTGGCGAACCTATCTGGCGGACAAGCTCAAGGCCCTGCTGCTGGGTGTCGTCATAGGCGGACCCCTGCTGGCCGCTGTTCTCTTCTTTTTCAACCATGCCGGTGACCGCGCCTGGTGCTATGCATGGGGATTCACCGTGGGGGTGATGCTGTTGATGCAATATGTGGCCCCGACCTGGATCATGCCGCTGTTCAACAGGTTCAGTCCACTGCCCGACGGCCCGTTACGCGATGCCATCACGGCCTATGCCAACAGCATCGGTTTCGCATTGGGCAATATTTTCGTCATGGATGGTTCGAAACGATCCACCAAGGCCAATGCTTTTTTCAGTGGATTCGGCCGGTATCGGCGGATCGTACTGTTCGACACCCTGGTCGACAAACATACGGTGGAAGAGCTTGTAGCGGTCCTGGCCCACGAAATGGGCCACTTCAAAAGGCATCACATCGTCAAGATGCTGCTCATCGGCGTCGCTCAGGCGGGGTTGATGTTTTTCGTGCTATCTCTGTTCATCTCCTATCCGGGGCTGTTCGCCGCGTTTTACGTTCCGGAAGTTTCCGTCCATGCAGGGTTGGTCTTTTTCGGATTGCTCTATGCGCCCATGGATATGGTGCTGAACATTGCCGTGCATGCGTTGTCCCGGTGTCACGAATTCGAAGCCGACCGATTTGCCATGCAGACTGCGCGGGAAGGGGGAAGGGCCTTGGCTGCGGCGTTGAAGAAATTGACCGTCGACAACCTTTCCAATCTGCAACCCCATCCCTTCTACGTTTTCTTGAACTATTCGCACCCGCCGGTGCTGCGGCGCATCGAAGCCCTGGCCGCAGATTGCCTTACATAAGTGCCCGTCCACAAATGAGTGTCCGTCTATACACCCTGGATGAGCATGGTGGATGGATCCAGCACCAGCGGTGGCTGTGCTTCGGAAAGTGAGCAGCCTTTTAACGCCTTGATATGCACGGTCTGCTCCTCGGGTTGCAGGGAGATCGCTACCTCGAACAACTCCTGTACCGCCGAAAGTTGCACAGGAAGCCCGTCCGGGGCAGGTGCCTCGTGCCGGTGGGTCGTGATGGTGAACCAGATGGGCAGGTTCAGGCGGGTTGCGAGCGCCTTCAGTTCCTTGAGCACCTCGGGCACGTCCTGGTCGAACGGCTGACCGTCGATCAAGAGAATATCCGGTTTGAAAATATTCTGCAGCGTCAAATCGGTGAGGCGCTCTTCGAGTTTAGGCGCACTGAACCCTTCGACCTGAAACGTCATGATAAAACGGTGAGGTACAATTGCGTCCCACAATTGATCCAGGTGGGTCACCTGGTATTGCTGGGCCAGTCGTCCCAACACCTCCTGATACCACAGGTCCACCTTGCCGACCGGCTCATTCAGGCTGATATGGAGCACGTTTTTGCTGCGCAGCATGGTATTGAGGGCGATTTGCACGATCAACGCGGTTTTGCCCACACCCGCCCGTGCCAGCACGGCACCGAATTGGCCGGGTTCGAGAATGTCATCGTTTTCATGCCCCAGCAACCGTAGCGGATTGCGCAAAATAAGGTCCTGTTTCAACATGGCCATGCTCCTTTCCTTCAGAAGGATCACCCGACCGTTGCTGTCGTCCCTTTGAATGGACAGGGCAGGCGTCCAACGGCGGGTGTTGCGGTCCGTCGGGACCGCCTCCGATTCTATCTGCGACATATTCTCGATCGTTCCAGGGGTTACTTTTACTAGTGTCTGTCCACAAATAGGCAAATTGGGTCGAGATCAAGGCGCACGAAAAATTTAACCGCAGTCATCTGGCTGATATTCCGAGCATTGAATTTTTCGCGCAACGCCGATATCGGGCCAATTGTCATTTTTGGATAGGCACTAGGCCACATTCTTTTTCTTTTCGCCGACTTTCTTGGCAATCTCTTCGGCAATGGATTGCGGCACCTGTTTGTATTGGGCGAACTCCATGGTGAACTGGGCCTTGCCCTGGGTCAGGGAGCGCAACACCGTCGAGTAGCCGAACATCTCGGCCAAGGGCACCTGGGATTCGATGGCGCACATGACCCCTTCATCCTGGGTGCCGACGATCATGCCGCGACGCTGATTCAACGAACCCATGACCGGGCCTTGGAATTCGGTGGGCGTCTCGACCACCACCTTCATGATCGGCTCCTGGATCACCGGTTTGGCTTTGGCATAGGCCTGCAGGAAGCCGCCCCTCGCGGCCGCTTGAAATGCCATGTCCGAAGAGTCCACGCTGTGCGAGGCGCCATCGTTGAGTACAACGCGCACGCCGGTCACCGGGAATTCGAGTTTGGGACCCTTGGCCATGCAGGCCCGGAACCCCTTTTCACAAGCGGGGATATACTGGGTCGGGACCGTACCGCCGACCACTTTGTTGTCAAAGATGAAATCCGCTTCGCTGCACGGTTCGATGTAGCCGGCCACGCGGCCGTATTGTCCCGAGCCGCCGGTCTGCTTTTTATGGATATAGTCGTATTCGGCCATCTGGGTAATGGTTTCCCGATAGGCGACCTGGGGTGCGCCCGTGATAACCTCGGCACTGTATTCCCGGCGCATGCGCTCGATATAGACCTCCAGGTGCAATTCGCCCATGCCCGAAATGATCGTCTCTCCGGTCTCATCGTTCACATGGGTCTTGAAGGTCGGGTCCTCTTTGCTGAAACGGTTCAAGGCCTTGGACATATTGATCTCGGCTTTGTGATCCTTGGGGGATATGGCCAGGGAGATGACCGGTTCGGGCACATACATGGAGGTCATGGTCAGACGAACATCCGGAGAGACGAAGGTGTCGCCCGAGGCGCAGTCGACGCCGAACATGGCCCCGATGAACCCGGCCGGAAGCTCGGGGATGTCTTCCATCTGGTTGGCATGCATGCGCACCAGTCGACCGATTTTTATCTTTTTGCCGGTGCGCACGTTGACCACCGTATCGCCCTTGGCCAGTTTGCCCTGGTACACCCGGATATAGGTCAGTTGTCCATATTGACCATCCTCGAGCTTGAAAGCCAGCGACACCGTGGGCAGCTTTGGATCGGTTTTCAGGACGACTGGCGTTTCATCGGCATGTAGGTCTAAAGCCTGGTTGACCACTTCCTCGGGGCAGGGCAGCAAAGAAACGACCGCGTCCAACAGCAGTTGTACGCCCTTGTTTTTGTAGGCCGATCCCATGAAGACCGGGGTCAGTTTGCGCTGCAAGGTGCCGGTGCGGACCGCATCCAGGAGCATTTGGGCCGAAACGGGCTTTTCTTCCAGGACCGTCTCGGTAAGATCATCTGAAAACATGGTTGCCGCATCGATCAACGCCTCGCGTTTTTCCCGGGCCGTCTCCTGCAACTCGGTTGGAATCTCTTTCTCGATGATCTTTTCGCCATTGTCTCCTTCGAAATAGAAGGCTTTCATGGTGACGAGATCCACCAGGCCCTGATGGCCGGCCTCCAGGCCGATGGGGATCTGCATGGCCACGGCATTGTGCCCTAACTTGCTGTTGAGCTGCTCGATAACCCGGAACGGATTGGCACCGCTACGGTCGCACTTGTTTATGAAAGCAATGCACGGGACATTGTAGCGCTTCATCTGCTGATCGACGGTGATGGATTGGGACTGGACACCGCCAACCGAACACAACACGAGAATGGCACCGTCGAGCACCCGCAGGGATCGCTCCACCTCAATGGTGAAATCCACATGTCCCGGCGTGTCGATGATGTTGATTTCATTGTTTTTCCATTGGCAAAAGGTGGCCGCCGAGGCGATGGTGATGCCCCGCTCCTTTTCCAGTTCCATGGAGTCCATGGTGGCGCCCACCCCATCCTTGCCCTTGACATCATGGATGGCATGAATGCGCTGGGTGTAGAAAAGGATGCGCTCGGTCAATGTGGTCTTGCCGGAATCGATATGAGCGCTGATGCCGATGTTGCGTACGAATTGGGTGTTGGTGTTCATTTCTCTTTTCCTTTAATGCGGTCTCCTATTACGATCTTCACAATCAATCGGCCGGGTGTCGGCCGTCCCTAGGGTGACATATGGTCCCAACCCAACTGGGCTGATGGGTTAAAACAGCTTTCCTCTTTTCCATCATCCGGAGCGATGGATACGGTGTTCCTTTACCCGCAATGTGCTATAGGGAATTACAGGAGAAAGGTTAGCCGATGATGAGCCGATTCCATGGTTTTTACCCTACGGGCAAAATAAAACCCTCATTTGGAAAACCACCAAATGAGGGAGTAACAACAATTAAAAACGCATTAATAATGGTCGTAAAATGCATTGTCAACAAAAAAAATAATAAAATTTCAGAACATCTATTCCAACTGAAAGTGATTCGCCTTTAAGGGCAGGCCTTACGGAAGGCGTTTGATAAAAAAATCGCAGTGCACGGACATGGCAGGCGTGGGTGGGGCAGGTGGCCAGGGCCATGTGAGCCATGCGGTTTAGATAAAATGAGAAGGCTGACCTCCAACGAGCTGTGATAAAATCACGCTCAATACTGAAAACGCAGTCACCCAAG